>ENA-UPSY01000101-UPSY01000101.1-human-gut-metagenome-genome-assembly--contig:-NODE-101-length-91678-cov-36.851847_pt1 | contig 91678 bp, 69 predicted proteins | sample MGYA00250044_ERZ773365 | MGnify/ENA primary metagenome ERZ773365 (study PRJEB29103, sample SAMN06111932) | human gut metagenome | biome: human gut; feature: ankylosing spondylitis patient; material... | reverse complement strand
TTTACCACCTCCAAAGAGCGTGTTGCCGGATTCATTTTTCACAGTTTGTGCGGCGGTTTGTTTCTGTTGGTCTGCGTCACGCCGCAGCTGTCCGCATGCCGCCTGTATGTCGCTGCCCAGTGTCCGCCGGATCGTAGCGTTGATGCCCAGTCCGGTCAGTTCTCTCTGGAACCGTTCCACATCTTTCCGGAACGACCGGAATGAACGTTCCCTGATCGGATTCACCGGAATCAAATTCACATGGCACTGCATGCCGCGGAGCCGCCTGGCAAGCTGCAGGGCATCTGCCCTGGTATTATTCACGCCGTTGATGACTGCATATTCAATGGTCACCCGTCTGCCGGTGGTGTCGAAATAGTAGCGGCATGCGTCCAGCAGTTCCTCCACCGGATACCGCCGGTTTATGGGCATGATCTCACTGCGGTGCCGATTCTCGGGGCTGTGGAGAGATACCGAAAGAGTCACTCCCAGCCGCAGGTCTGCCAGCTGCCGGATCCGCGGCACCAGTCCGCAGGTGGAAAGTGCCACGTGCCGCAGGCTCATCTGCATGCCGTCGGGGTGTGAGAGAATGCGGAAAAACTGCACCACATTTTCAAAGTTGTCCAGCGGCTCGCCGATTCCCATCAGCACAATGCTGTCAATGCGGCAGCCGGCATCCCGCTGGGTTTCGTAAATTTGCAGCAGCAGTTCCGACGGCATCAGATCCCGCACATAGCCGGCAATGGTCGATGCACAGAACTGGCAGCCCATACGGCAGCCCACCTGTGTGGAAATACAAAGGCTTTTTCCGTGGTGATAATCCATGAGAACCGTTTCCACAAAGTTGCCGTCCGGCAGCTCATACAAATATTTTACCGTATCATCGGTAGAAGATGCAAGCCTTCTTGCAATATTTAGTCTATTTATACAAAATTTTTCGTTCAGCTTCTGCCGGAGTTGGAGAGAAAGTGTAGTCATTTGGTCGAATTCCGTGACCTGCTTCTGGTGGAGCCATGAAAAAAGCTGTTTGGCACGGAATTTCGGTTCCCCCATCTCCGCCAGATGCTGCCCCAGCACTTCCGGTGTCAGGGACAGAATGTCGATTTTTTCCATTGGCTTCCTCCTTTCAGAATGCAGTGATCCTATGGCAATACCGCACAAAGATTGTGCGACAGATGCGTCGTCAAATTTTTCGTCAGATGAAACAAAAAGCGGAGTGAATACTTGATGTATTCACGAGCATTTTTGTGAAATATGAGAGTCTGTTTCGTATCTGACGTATGCAGATTGCGTCGTCAGATTTTTTGAGAGATGAAGGGAAAAACGGAGAAAATCCTTTGTGGATTTTCGAGTATTTTCCCGAAATATCTCGGAAAATATGCACGCAAGATGCGTGCGGGAAGATACGAAACAGGCTCTGAAGGGAAATTTGCAAGCAGATGGCGTGCAAAGTCGCCAGACGCTCTTTGTGCGGGATTGCCCTATCCTTTTTTCCGGAACTTCGCCACAAAAAAGCCGTCGCTGCCGAACATCTCCGGCAAAATGGTTGCCATAGGCTGTTCCAGTACGCCGCCCAGAGCCGGATACACCGGTACCGGTTCAAACTCTGGGTGTGCCTGCAAAAAGGCTTCTGCCACACCCTCGTTTTCCTCTTTGAGAATGGTGCAGGTGGAGTACTGAAGGATTCCGCCGGCTTTCACATAGCGGGCACCGTTTTCCAGAATTGCCAGCTGTAGTGCCGGCAGTTCTGCCAGTGCCTCCGGTGATTTTTCCTTGACCTCCGGCTTGTGCCGCAGCACACCGATACCGGAGCAGGGCACATCACAGAGCACACAGTCTGCACCGGCGTAAGCTTCCTGAAACCGGGTGGCATCGCCCTGTGCCGCCTGCACGTTCCGCAGCCCCAGCCGCTTCACGTTGTCCTGTATCAGCTTTACCCGATGCTCCGCCAGATCAAAGGCATGTACGCAGCCGGTCTGCTCCATGCCTGCCGCAATGGTACAGGTTTTTCCGCCCGGTGCAGCACACAAGTCCAGTACTGTTTCGCCGGACGCTGCCCCCAGTGCCAGAGCACAGATCTGGGAGGAGAGATCCTGCACATAGAACCAGCCCTTGCGGAATTCCGGCAGTTTGCGAATATCGCCGGCGTGCAGTTCATAGGCACCTGTCAGATTTGTGGGACGAATGGCATCTCCCAATGCCTGTTCCAGTTCTGCACAGGTGCATGCCGCCGGATTCTGCCGGATAAACCGCGGAGCCGGCTGGAGAGCGTCCGCCAGAAATGCCTTTGTGGTATCCATACCATAAGCGTTCACCAGCTTTTCCAGCAGCCACTGGGGAACGGCATATTCCACAGCCATTGCCGCCTTGGGATCTTTCGGGTACGGAATCTTGCAGTCGTCCCGCAGGAAACCGCGGAGCACCGCATTGACAAAGCCGGACGCACTGGCTTTCCGGCAGCTTCTGGTCAGCTTGACGCTTTCATTGACTGCTGCACGGCTGGGGATCTGGTCGCAGTAGAGAAGCTGGTAAATGCCCAGACGGAGAATGTTCCACACGGTGCTGTCCAGCTTCCGCAGGGGCTGCTTGCTGTAGTGCGAAAGCACCGCATCTAATGTAATACGCCGTTCGATCACGCCGTAGTACAGAGAGGCACAGAGCCGCTTGTCCCGTTCGTCCAGCTGGGACTGGGACAGGGCACTGTCCAGCAGCAGATTGGAATAACTCTGTTCCTGTTCGGTTCGGTTCAGCAGCTGTACTGCCAGTTTTCTTGCACTCATCTTCGATTGTTCCTCTTTGAAATTGACAGCAGACGCAGCAGCTGTAAGATGCCATTGAGCAGGGCTGCCACGTAGGTGAGGGCTGCCGCGGTCAGCACTTTTCTTGCCTTGGTCAGTTCCTCACCGGAGAGAATATACCGGCTCTCCAGCGTCTGCATGGCACGGCGGCTGGCGTTGAATTCCACCGGCAGTGTCACCAGCTGGAACACCACGATCAGGGTGAACAGCAGAATGCCGATCATTTGCAGCGGAGCACCGATATAAGAATTGCTGAATATCATGCCCAGCACAAAAATGATATACCAGAAGCGAGAACCGATCTGGGTAATGGGAATAATGGCACTGCGTACCTGCATGGGGACGTAGTTCACCTCATGCTGTACGGCATGCCCGCATTCATGGGCGGCTACGCCGATAGCTGCCACAGAGGTGGAATTGTACACACTCTCGGACAGCCGGATCACGTTGCCGCTGGGGTCATAGTGGTCAGTCAGATTGCCGGCGATCTGTTCAATGCGAATCTGATACAGACCGTTGTCGTCCAGAATCTGCCGTGCCACCTGTGCCGCCGTCAGCCCGCGGCTGTTGCGGTCATTCTGATACCGCCGGAATGTGGACTTCACATTCCACGATGCCCAAAGGCTGATGATCAGGCCGACGATCACCAGTCCATATCCTACATCAAACCAACCATCGTAAAACTGCATAGGCTTCCCTCACTTTCGTTTACACATCTTATTCTGCGTTCCCCAGTTTTTCACCTTTTTTCAGCTTCTTGCCACGGAGAAAATCTGCCGTTGCCATGCGGCGTTTGCCCTCCGGCTGAATCTCCGTGAACCGCAGCCCGTTTCCGTCACCGCATGCAACGACGAAATCTTCCGGCTCTGCAATCGTTCCGGCTTCTCCGGAAACGCCCTCTACCACACGAGAACCATACACCTTCAGGCGTTTGCCCTCCAGCATGGTAAATCCGGTGATGCCGCGAATCAGGTTATGCAGTTCTGCCGCCGGACGGGTGAAGTCCAGTGCAGACATTTCCTTTGTGATACGCGATGCATAAGAGGACTGTGCATCGTCCTGCGGAGTGCCCTGCAAGGTGCCGGCTTCCAGCTGTTCCAGCGTTTCGCTCAGGGTTTCCACGCAGAGTTCCGACAGCCGTTCATACAGTTCCTCTGCGGTTTCCTCTGCTCCAATGGCGATCTCTTTTTTTACCAGCATATCACCGGTGTCCAGTCCCTCTGCCATTTGCTGGGCAGTGACACCAGTTTTGGTTTCGCCGTTCAGAATCACCCACTGAATCGGGGCTGCTCCGCGGTATGCCGGCAGCAGAGAAGCGTGGAGGTTGATGCAGCGATACTTCGGCAGTTCCAGCACTTCTTTCGGCAAAAGCTGTCCGTATGCCAGCACCACGATCAGATCCGGTGCCAACTGCCGCAGCGTTTCCAGAGCTGCCGCTGCATCTTCCCCTTTTCGCAGGGACAGGGGCTGGTATACCGGAATGTCATATTCCAGAGCAGCCGCTTTCACCGGCGTGGGAATGGTGTGGTGTCCCCGCCCCTTGGGACGATCCGGCTGGGTCAGAACGCCCACGACTTCATGCTTGCTCTCTGCCAGAAACCGCAGCGTCGGCACTGCGATGTCCGGCGTTCCCATATAAACGATTCTCATGCTTCTTCCAAATCCTCCGGATCTACAAATTCTTCTACCACATCAATGAACAGCTGTCCGTCCAGATGAGCGTTTTCATGGCAGACGCACTGTGCTCCCAGTCCGGACAGTGTCATTTCGTACCACTCGCCCTTACGGTTCTGGGCACGGAACTTGCACTTGTTCGGGCGTGTCACATAGCCCCACTTGTTGGGCACGGAAAGGCAGCCCTCCAGCACGTACTGTTTGCCGCTGGTTTTTTTGATCTCCGGATTGATCGCTTCGATTTTCACATCACCCAGATGCATAATGAAAAAACGGCGGCAGTAGCCCACCTGCGGTGCAGCCAGACCAACACCGTTCGCCTGTTCCAATGTTTCGTGCATATCGTCCAGCAACTGGTTCAGCTTTTCCCCGAACTCGGTCACCGGACGGCACTTCATGCGTAAAATCGGATCGCCCTCTTTTACGATACGTCGAATTGCCATAGATATTCCTCCTATTGCCCCGCAACTTCAGGACAGCCTTATATGCCCACATCTCCGTTCATGTCCGCATACAGATGCACGCGGGCAAAGCTGCGGTCTGCACCGGCTTCGGTCAGCACCGCATGAATCAGATCACGATAGGGCTTGGTATTCTTACATTTGATCACCAGCTGATACCGGTATTTTCCGTTGATCCTGCCGTAAACACAGGGCACCGGTTCCAGCACCCAGATCGGATAGGAAAAGCCGGTTTTCCGGATCTGATCTTTGAGCACGTCTGCGGTGTGCATTGCCGCTGTCCGCACGTCCGGTTCCCGCATGCCGGTAAAGCCGACCACACAAATATCACAGATCGGCGGGAAGATCAGCTGCCGCCGCAGGGCGATCTCCTGTTCGTAAAACGCCGGATACGCCTGCTGTGCCGCCAGCCGCAGCACATAATGCTCCGGCATGCTGGTCTGCAAAATGGCACGGCCGGCTTTTTCACCTCTGCCGCCCCGTCCCACGACCTGTGTGATCAGGGAAAAGGTTCGCTCATAGCTGCGGAAATCGCCGGCGTACAGAGCCTTGTCCACCGACAGCACACCTACCAGCGTGACATTGGGGAAATCCAGCCCCTTGCCGATCATCTGCGTTCCCAGCATGATGTCATACTTGCCCTGCCGGAATTCCTGAAACCGTTCCTCGTAGGCATAGCGGGACATGGTGGTGTCCGCGTCCATGCGGAGTATCCGTGCTTCCGGCACGATCAGCCGGAGTTCTTCTTCCAGCCGCTGGGTGCCAAAGCCCATTTTCCGCAGGTGCTTTCCACCGCAGGAGGGACAGGTTTCCACCATGTCCTGCGTATGTCCGCAGTAATGGCACATCAGGCTGTTGTTGACTTTGTGATAGGTCATGGGGATACTGCAATTTGGGCAGTACACCGGCTGATTGCAGGACGCACAGCTGATAATGGTATGATACCCGCGGCGGTTCAGCAGCAGCAGCGACTGGCTGCCCGATTCTAAGTTGTCCCACAGTGCCTGTGCCAGCGTTTCGGAGAACATGCCCTCTTTGCCGAGAGTTCTCTCCTCCTGCATATCCACCACTTCCACGTGGGGCAGCGGTGTCTGATTATACCGCTGGTGCATCTCCAGCAGGGTATAGATTCCCCGTTTGGCAAAGTAGTAGCTTTCCACCGAAGGGGTTGCCGAAGCAAGCAGCAGCGGGCAGTGATGGGTCTGGCAGCGTTTTTTTGCCACGGAGATCGCATGATACCGCGGGGCACTGTCCGACTTATAGGTACGCTCGCCCTCCTCGTCCACGACGATCAGCCCCAGATTCTGCACCGGTGCAAAAACGGCACTTCTGGTGCCGATGATGATCTTCACCGCACCGGAAGCGATGCTCCGCCACGTTTCGCTCCGCTGCCCCAAGGACAGCTCACTGTGGATCACCGCCACGATATTGCCGAACAGCTGATAGAACTGTTCCACGATCTGGGGCGTAAGAGCGATTTCCGGCACTAGCAGGATCACCTGCTTTCCACGCTGCACCACGGTGTCGATCAGCCGGATAAACACGCTGGTCTTGCCGCTGCCGGTAACGCCGTGCAGTAAAAAACAGTGCATGCCCTCGCCCAGTGCAGCGACCATGCGGTCATATACTGCCTGCTGTTCCGCGGACAGCACGATGTCTGCGGGCTGGCGGGTCTGACCGCTGGCGGCATATGTGTGCAGCGGCGGCTTCACCGTATAGGATTCCACCACGCCATTCTGCACCAGCTTTTTCGCCACCGCTGTAGTCACGCCGCTGAGATAGCACGCCTCTTTTTCCGAAACGGCACCGGTTTCCTGTAAGATCCGCACCAGCTTCTGCTGGGTTTTGGTCACAGGCGGCACTTCGTCCGGCGGGGCTGCCATTCGCAGCATCTTGATGCCGGTCTGTCCGTGGGTCTTTTCCTTTACCGTTTCCTGCCGGAGCAGAAAGCCTTTCTGCACCAGCGTATCCACGATTTTTTTGCCCTGTGTATCTGCGTCCGCCAGAATCCGCCGGAATTCCTGCTTGGTCTTTGCTCCCCGCAGGAAAAACAGCAGGTGTGCTTCGGCATCTGTCAGCGGGCAGTCCGGCTGCGGTTCTGCCAGCGAAATGGTTTCCACCAGCTGCACCTGCATGCCGGCAGGCAAAATGGTTCGCACTGCATCGTAATATGTACAGAACGTCATTTCCTTGAGCCAGAACACCAGATCCAGCATTTCCGGCGACAAGATCGGCTGTTTGTCCACCACCGCAAGCACTGGCTTCAGCTGCTGTTCGGGCTGGGCAGCCTGTTCTGCACAGGACAGCACGATTCCCACACGTTTGGCATTTCCCTTGCCGAACGGCACGACTACACGGCAGCCGGCAGGGATCTCCTGCATGGCAATGTAGGAAAACAGCCGGTCAAACGTATAAGAAGCCGCACAGACTGCCACGCCTACGCACCAGATTTTCGGCAATTCCGCTTGTTTTTCCATTTACTTAGTGGTTCTGAGCCGGTTCTTCGAAGTTGTCTACGATACGATATTTTCCGGCAGCCAGTTCGCGAATGGCTGTTTTCACCGGCTTTTCCTCTAATGTTTTTCCATTTTCATACAGTTCATCGGCAATCTCGCGGGCACGTTTCGCCACGCCGATTACCAGAGAATAACTGCTTTCATTTTTTGTAATCAGCTGATTGACAGACGGTCTTAACATATTCATTTTCCAAGCACCTCTTTGATTTCTTCCAAATTTTTCTTTGTTTTATGAGATTCTGCACACAGGATTGCATTGACATCAGCAATCGCCGCAGACAAGTCATCGTTAATCACAACGTAATCGTATTTTTCCGCAAAACCGATTTCCCGTTTTGCCTGTGCCACACGCTTCTGCACCACTTCTTCTGCCTCAGTGCCACGACCGCGAAGCCGGTTTTCCAGTTCTGTCATAGACGGCGGCAGGATAAACACGAACACTGCGTCCGGACGAGCCGCACGGACTTTCATAGCACCCTCGACTTCGATTTCCAGAATGACACTTTTTCCCATTGCCAGCTGTTCTTCCACCGGCTGTTTCGGCGAACCGTAATAGTGGTCACAGTAGCCGGCATATTCCAAGAAACCGTCCTGTTCGATCAGGGCTTCAAAGGCTTCGTTGGTCATAAAGCGATAGTTGACACCGTCCACTTCGCCGGGGCGGGGATCACGCGTGGTTGCCGAAACGGAAAAATACAGGTCAGGATTTTTCAGCACCTCTTTCAGCACGGTGCCTTTTCCGCAGCCCGACGGACCGGAGATGACAAACAATGTTCCTTTTTTCATGCTGCATACTTCCTTTCTCATTCGATATTTTGAATCTGTTCCCGAATTTTTTCGATTTCAGACTTCATATCAACCACCAATTTGGTGATTTCCAAATGCTGCGATTTTGAGCCGGTGGTGTTGACTTCCCGATTCAGTTCCTGCACCAGAAAATCCATTTTTCTGCCTACCGGTTCCGTACTGGTCAGGAATACACGAAACTGTGCAATGTGGCTCCGCAGCCGCACCAGTTCTTCGTCTACCGCAATTTTTTCCGCAACCACGGCAGCTTCTGTCACCAGACGGGACTCGTCCACAGTCCGGTCGCCCAGCAATTCCGTGATTTTCCGGTACAGCTTTTCATAGTACTGCTGCACGGTTTCCGGCACCAGCTTTTCCACGGCATCAGTCATTTCCGCCAAACGATCCAGATGAAATGCCACATCATCTGCCAGACGCTTGCCCTCGGTTTCCCGCATTGTCACGAACTGCTGCAACGCTTCTGCCATGACCTGCTGGACTTCGCTCCAGATTACATCGGGATCATCTGCCACCTGCTGCACCTGAAAGGCATCGGGAATCCGCAGCAGTGTGGAAAGCGGCAGGGCATCTGTCGCATTGCTGTTTTCGTCCGCCGCAGTGCCCAGCATGATCTGGTTCCTGCGGAAGCCGGACTCCCGAAGCAGTGCATTTTCCGCCGCAACGGCTTGCAGATATGCCGTCACCACATCGTGATTGATTTCCACCACAGTGGATTTTGCACCGATCGTCTGCATGGTGAGCGTTACCTCGACCTTGCCGCGGGAAATTTTCTGCTGCACCTGTTCTTTCAGTTTTTCTTCCAGATAGCTGAAGCTGCGGGGCAGCCGCACAGAAGTTTCCAGAAACCGGTGGTTCACGGAATGCACCTCTGCAGTGATCTCATAGCGTTCCGTCCGTGCCGTCGCACGACCGTATCCCGTCATACTTTTCAAAAATGTCACACTCCTCCGGAAACCGCCAGAGTTTCCATGCAATAATATTCCATAGTATCTTATTATAGCATTTTGGCACAGAAAAATCAAGTCATATTGTGAAACTTTTTCCGTGCCACCCAGACAGCAGACACCGACAATACAAAAAGGCACTACAGCCTTTACAGCTATAGTGCCTTTTGTAATAGATGAAAATCGTTGAGATTCGTGATTCTCTTATGCGTTCATGCTGGAGTTTTCCGGCAGACCCTTCAGAATGTGAACCAGGAACTTCAGCAGAGCAGTTGCATCGTTGCCGTCGATTTCGCCGTTCTGATCATAGCAGTCGCCGTTCAGAGTCTGCTGTTCATTGAAGGATACAACATTTGCAGCCTTCTTGTTCAGCAGAACTGCGTCTGTAACATCTACAGAGCCGTCCAGATTGGTGTCGCCCAGCAGCAGCTGACCCGGAGTGATAGATACAGAAGAAACAGAAGTAGATGCAGTAGTTACATCAGAATCTGTAGTTTCAGTAGTTACATCAGTGGTAGCAGTTGTATCAGTAGTAGTAGCAGCCTTAACAGTTACCTTTACTTCAGCAGTCTTGCCGTCCTTGGAAACCTTGATTGTGGTTTCGCCTTCGGAAACACCAGTTACGTTACCATCAGCATCTACAGAAGCAATGGTAGAATCAGCAGACTCGAAAGTGCAGCCAGTCTGATTCGGCTTCAGGGTTTCGCTTTCGCCAACAGTGATCTCAATATCAGACGGTGTTACAACCAGATCTTCAGACGGAGTATCGTCACCATCAACCGGCATATCCGGATACAGTTCATGCATAGTACCCAGAGCCATCATGATGTCACCTGCATGCCAGAATCTGTGCAGAGTGAAGTAGTAATCATCAGTGTTGCCCTTTGCATCATAGCATTCCTTAGCATAATCGTACATGGTCTTGCCGTTAGCGTCCTTGCTCATGTACTCGCCAGTGGTATCCTTATAGTTGGAACGAATGTCTACGAATGCTACGCCGTCCTTAACGGTATCACCGTTCGGCATTGTACCGGTGTAACGGCTAGCGGACAGAACCTTGTTTTCACCGTTTGCACGAGTGCCGTCCGGCAGAGCCAGCTTGGTTTCCCACAGTCTCTTCAGGTTGGTGTTGTGGTCGGAAACGCCCAGACCAATATCATCACGATACTTGTTCCACTCTCTGTCGAGGAGCTGTTTGCCGAGGTACAGGGACTGCTGTGCCAGTTCTGTAGCAGAAGCAGCAGATGCAGTGGTCTTGTTCTCATAAGAAGTCTTTGCAGCAGCCATGTCGCTTGTTGCAACGCCCTTTGCTTTTGCATAGTAGATCAAAGTGTTTGCCAGAGAAGATACACAACCCAGGTCACCGTCGCCGTAGCCAACGATGGTGCAGGTCAGGTTGTTGTTATCCTGATATGTGCCCTTCCAATCGTTCGGCTGACCAGACCAGATCAGGCTGGACGGGATCGAGAAGGATTCGCCGTCATCAGTTATACCCTTAGACAGATCCGGAATTGTAAACTCTGTTTCAGTAGTATCATACGGCTCATACTTTGCAGAGAATGTCTTTTCGCCGTTTGCCTTACCCAGAATGGTGTTGTCCATGAACCAGCCTACCCAGCGATCCAGGATCTTTTCCAGAGCTTCGCTCAGCTTCAGACCAGTCTTGCCGACCTGCGGATCATTTGCATTGTCGCTCTTTACAACATAATACAGTTCAGCCAGACGCTGTACAGCCCATACCTGGTTACCGATCCAGTGGTTGGAACCCGGGTCAGCGTATACAGGGTGTTCCAGATAAGCCATATTATAGAAAGTAGCCTGACCGGACGGATACTGCTCATAACGGCCGTTCCAGGAGTTGGTGCAGCCGCCGGCGATCGGGCCGTCCTTAGACATCAGCCACAGGTACAGTTCCATCTGTCTGCTCAGAGAAGCTTCGAAGTCCTCTGTAGCACCCTGTGCTTTCATGCCTGCGTTCAGTGCAGAATCATTTACCAGTGCATATGCAGCCAGCGGGTTCTGATAGAATTCGTGGCAGTGAGATGCACCGATCTGCCATGCCCAGGAGCCGTCCATTGCACCGCCCCAGGAGGTGTACCAGTTCATCAGATAATGCTTACCATTATCACTGCCGCCCTTAGCCCACTTGTCCTGGCAGCCAATTGCCTTGTAGTACTTATCGTACATATTGTTACGGGTTTCGTCACCCATCTTACCAGCCAGTGCAGAGATGGACTGACCGCCGCCCCACTTGGAGTCAACAGTCTGATCGCCGACACCCCATCTGTTTGCATCGTAAACAGCCTGAATTGCACGGTCTTCTGCGTCCGGTGCGTTGGTGTAAGACCACTGCTGAGCCGGATTCTGTTCGGTGTTGAAGAAGCCCTTCATACCGCCGTTGCCGTTCAGACCATAGCCTACATCGTGCAGGTCGGTACAAGCGTGCGGAATGGTTTCCCAGCAGGATTCCTGTTCACCACGCTGGAAGGTGTTGATCAGTGTGAACTGTCTGCTGCCGCTTGTGGTGACACCAGTCTGCTTGCCCTGAGTACCATTCTTACCGCCGAAGCCATACCAGTCATCAACGTCAGCCAGCCAGTGCATCAGGTACAGACCCTTATCGCTGCCGTATGCGGAGCAGAAGCTCTGGTGGATCGGGTTCTGTGCGGTGTTGCCCTGTGCCATATCGGTCGGATACTGTTCAATCTGACCCCACTCGTCGCTGTAAGTAGCACTCAGCTGGCCGCCCTTCTGCATGAAGTTGCCGCCCTGCTGATCCGGGATCATAGTTGCTTCCATGGTCTTCCAAGCCTTAGCCAGATCGCCGATGGATTCGGTAGAAGCATCCTTGGTGTTCTTTACGGTTACTTCGCCCTTGCTTGCATCGTTTACGATGTTATCACGCATTGCAGCAGCCCATACCAGGTAGGACAGTGCTTCAGAAGTAGTTTCGTGACCGTAGTCCGGAGCTTCGATGCACAGTTCTTCTACCGAGTGGAACGGGATACCCAGACCACCGGAAACGGTGTTTGTGCTGGACATATAGCCGTTTTCCACACCGTTGGTTACAACGTCATCATACAGCGACATAAAGCGTGCTGCATAAGAGTCATCACCGTAAGCCTCGTCCTTAGTTCTGGAGCCGGCAGCAGATGCAGCAGTCGGCAGGATTGCCGAGCATGTCATTGCAGCAGCCAGTACAGCAGCCAGAAATGTTTTGCTTTTCTTGAATTGCATGTTTAGAAATTCCCCTCTCTGAAAGATAAATGTAGGAAATGGTGGAATGCCGCAGGCTCGCATCCTTTCTTCATGGCAGGACCCGGCGAACAGGCGACACATAATTTTGAGCGTATCCTTTGTCCATTTTCACAGAACGCACACAAGGATACCCTCTTTCATACCAAAAATTATACACCCCTTTGCAATCGATGTCAACCCTTTGCACAAATTCCTGCTGTTGAAAAACGCATTTTTGTAGCAATGTACAGATTTTCCATCGGTGTTTTGTGCAAGTTGACCTATATTTTTATGGCATCACATATCTTTTCCGTAGTTTTTTGTACTTTCGCCGGTTTTCCGTCTGTTTTTCACAGCCCTATCACACAAATATGGCATACTGCTTTTTGCGATACGCACAAGCTTTTCTGCCAGTTGCAGAAGCCCTTTTATCCATTTTTTCTATATTTCATGATATGGTTACATTCTGTATATGACAACAACATATTATTTTGCGATAATAAGAGGAAGGTGCAAACTGCCTACAAAATGGCTTTTTGCAGAAAGGAGCATGATATGGTTGAAATTCAAAACCTGACCAAATACTATGGAAATAAAGCTGCTCTCAAAGGCATCAGCTTTACCATAAAGGAAAACGAGGTACTGGGCTTTCTGGGGCCGAACGGTGCCGGCAAGTCCACTACATTAAATATTATGGCAGGTGTCATTCCCGCCACCGGCGGCAGCGTCAAGATCCAGGGCTATGACATCGCCCAGCAGCCTGTCAAAGCAAAGCGATGCATCGGCTTTCTGCCGGAGATCCCGCCGGTCTATCCGGATATGAAGGTGCGGGAATATCTGAACTTCGCTGCCGGTCTGAAAGGCATTCCGGCGGCAAAACGCAAGGGCGAAGTGGAACGTGTCATGGAACGCCTCAAGATCACTGACGTGCAGAAGCGGCTGATCCGGAACCTCTCCAAGGGCTATAAGCAGCGTGTGGGATTTGCCATGGCGATCCTCGGCGACCCGCCGGTGCTGATCCTCGACGAACCTACCGTTGGTCTGGACCCGACACAGCTGATGGAAGTCCGCAACCTGATCCTGGATCTGCGGCGGAACCACGCCATTATCCTGAGTTCCCACATTCTGGGCGAGATCAGTGCTGTCTGCGACCGCATCGTCATCATCAACCACGGCGAGATCAAGGCAGACGACACCATTGAACGGCTGGAAGAAGCTGACGATTCCGGTCTGGTGGTAAAGCTGAAAGTACAGGGCAGTTCCAGAGAAGTGCCGAAGGTCGCCAGAAGTGTGGACGGCGTTGTCCGCGTGGACAATATTCAGTTTGTCCAGACTGGTGTCTATACATACGATGTGGAACTGGAAAATGACGGTGTGCGGAACGCTCTGCTCTCTGCACTGCTCCAGCACGGTCTGGAAGTACTGGAAATTTCCACCGAAAAAAGAAATCTGGAACAGGTATTTGTCAAGCTGGTCAATCAGAAGACCAAGCACTCCAGTCTGGAGGATCTGTTGCAGGAAATGGACGACGAAGCCGCACAGGAACCCGCAGCCCAGCCGGCAGAGGACAAGTCTGCCGCAGATGCTCCGGCGGAAGATGCTGCCGGAACAGACGGCAAGAAGGAGGACTAACCACCCATGTTTTCACTATATAAAAAGGAATTACAGAGTTACTTTCTGTCGCCGATCGCGTACTTTGTCATCGCGTTCTTTATGGCGACATTCTCCCTGACGTTCATTCAGGAGATCGGTAATGTTTCTTCATCTACCTATACGTTTTCGTTCTCCTCGATCTTTTACGTCAACATCTTCTATTTCATCTTCCTGCTGCCGCTGCTGACCATGCGGACATTCTCCGAGGAACGCAAAAACGGCACGGAAACCATGCTGCTCTCCAGCCCGCTGAACGTCACGCAGATCGTCATGGCGAAGTTTCTCGCTACAGCGACCATTCTGCTGATCATGCTGGCGGCTTCCCTGTTCTATCCGATCATCACCTCCATTTATGGCCGTGTTATCTGGTCCAGCCTGATCTGCACCTATATCGGCTTCTTCCTGTTTGGTCTGGTGTGCATCGCCCTGGGCATCTTCATCTCCTCTCTGACAGAAATGCCCCTGCTGGCGATCCTGCTGAGCGAACTTGCCATGCTGATGCTGATCCTGATGGACAACCTGAGTGTCAACTCTTTCCTCTCCGGCATTCCGGTGCTCTCTGATGTATTGAGCTGGTTCTCAAACCAAACCAAATTCTATGTATTCTCCCAAGGTCTGATGCAGTTCTCCGACTTGCTGGGATATGTAACGGAAATCGCGGTATTCCTGATCTGGACTATCATTTCCATTGAAAAAAGACGCTGGAGCCGGAGGTAAGCTGCTATGAGTCAAAACAAACAAACAAACCGTTTCCACAATTGGAAAAACACCAAATTCGCCGGCATGGCAGTGACGCTTTCCATTCTGGTGCTGGTCATTGCTGTGGTTCTGAACATGATCGTTTCCCGTCTGGACTTCAGCTGGGACATCTCTCCCAACAAGCAGTACAGCCTGAGCTCCACCACGGAAAAATATCTGGATCAGCTGGACAGCGAGGGAAAAACTGTAGACTTCTACATTCTGACCACCAAGGACAGTCTGGAAAACGATATGAGTTCCCTCACCCTCTATCGGGCACTGGAAGCTTATGATGCCCACAAGTCGATCAACCTGATCTGGGTAGATCCGGACACCGACAACGACACCATGGAGAAGATCAACTCCGATAACGCATTCACCCTGTCCACCGGTGACATGGTCTTTATCTGCGACAACGTGAAAAAACGTGTCCCCGGTTCTTCCATGTATACCGTCTATACTGATGATGACGGCAACACCACCGGCGAGGACTTCAAGGGCGAAAACCTGATCACCGGTACGATCAAGGGCGTAGCGGAAAACCGCACACCGACTGTGTATTTCCTGTCCGGTCACGGCGAAAAGTCGCTGGACAGCTACACCAAGTTCACCACCAACCTGACCAACTACAACTACGCCGCCAAGGAACTGAACCTGTCGGAAACGGACAGTGTGCCGGACGATGCGGCTCTGGTACTGGTGGCAGCACCCTCCAAGGATATTACCGATGCAGAAGCGGAAAAGCTGAATGCATATCTGGACAACGGCGGCAACATCAGCCTGCTGATGTCCCCCAACGGCGGTGCATTCGCCTATACCAATCTGGAAGCAATCATGAAGGACTACGGGTTCTACATGGACTATGACCGCGTTTCGGAAACCAACTCCAACTATCACATTTCCGGCGACAAGTACACCATTCAGTGTGAACTGAACGAACTGGACGACGACAGTGAAGCCACCGACCTGACTTCTTCTCTGCTCAATCAGGGACTGTACACCTTTATGCCGGAATCCCGCAGCTTCCGCTACAACGAGGAGGGCGGCAAGTACACCATCGCTCCCCTGATCACCACCTATGACAGTGCAGAGGGCGAACCTTACGGCGGCATCAGCGACGATCCGGAAAAACAAAGCGGACAGATGCTTCTGGCGGCAGACTCCACCAGCATCGCCAGAAACGATTCCAAAATGGTCGTTTTCGGCAACGCGGAATTCATTGATGACGAACATGTCAGCGATGATACCGTTATCGTTCCGGTATACCTGTTCCTGAGCACGATCAGCTGGATGTATGACAGCGACATCGACATGGAAATTTCCACAAAGTCCACCACGAACGACTACATTTCCCTGCAGGATGCCGGATTCGCCAAGGGGCTGATGGTAGTGCTCACCGTCATTCCGGTAGCGATCATGGCTGCCGGCATTGGCATCTGGATCAAACGCCGGAATTCGTAATCCGTTTCTGCCCCAAGGAGGCAATTGTACAATATGAAACGACAACTCATTATCGGGCTGATTCTGGTTCTGCTGATCGGTATGTGCTTCGGTGCCTATTTCGGCGTGGACTACTACCAGACCCAAAAAGAGGAAAAAGCTGCGGAAGAAGCGGCAGCTCTCCAGCTGAGTTCCTTTGATTCCGATGCAGTAACAAAGCTGGTGATCCACACACCGGAACTGGATTACACCATTGACAAGGACGACAACAGCCAGTGGCAGGTTGCCGAGGGAGATGCGATGCACATCAATACCTATTATATTGATGCTCTTTGCACCTACGGCTGTTCTCTGACAGCGACCAAGGATCTGGGAACTGCGGACAGCGACAAGCTGAAAACCTACGGGCTGTCCGATCCGATTTCGATCACCTACTACACCAGTGATGCAGACAAGCCGGAAAAGACCCTGTACATCGGCGGTCAGAATCCCACCAAGTCCAGCTTCTATGTGATGCAGGACGATGACGACCATGTGTATCTGGCAGATGCCAACACCGCCGGTTATCTCTATGTCACCAAAACGCAGATGCGTTACCGCTATCTCATGGACGACAAGAGTTCTGACATTCTCAAGCTGACCTTACAGCGGAACGGCGAAACGGTCTATACCTTTGAGGACACTTCCGGAAACTCTGACTATAAACTGACAGAACCGCTGGAAACGCCGATCGCAGTCAACAACGCCAACCTCTCTACCCTGTTCATCCAACTTACCGAACTGGAAGCTGACGATTTCGGGGACAGCGATGTGACCGAGGACAAGTATGCCGAGTACGGATTCGACAAGCCGGCATACATGTTCCAGTTTACACAGGCGACCGGAGAAGTCACCACCCTGCTGGTGCAGGATTTCGATCCGCTGACATCTTCTTATGTAGACTGTCTGCACAAGGAAACCAACGAGATCCTGAAGCTGGACTCCAGCTATCTGGGATTCCTGCAAAAAAATGCTTCAGATTACATGGACGACACCGTCTGCTATTTCAGCATCAGTGAGGTTTCCGCACTGACCATGCAGTATCACGGTTCTTTCAATGACAAGACCATAGACATCGACGACAGCTTCACATTTGACGATGCCAGCACCACCTACAGCTGCAACGGAAAAAGCTTCAACAGCGACGACACGGAACTGACCGAGGCGTTCAAGACCTTCTACACCGCACTGTCCGAGATCTCCTACGAATCACTGGACACTTCTACACAGGCTCCGACAGATACCGAGCCGGCTCTCCACTTGGAGTATACCATGCTGGACGGCAGCACCCATGTGGTAGACCTTGTGAAAAAGGACGACACCACCTATTGGGTATTCATTGACGGAGAATTCACCCACGCCGTTGTGCGGCAGCGTGCCTTGAGTGGTGAAGACAAGGTGCTGGAAACCTACACTGCATTCCAGAAGCTTCTGGAATCTGCTGCGGCGTAAACGCTGCGTTGAATCATTGCATATTTCTCTGCGGAGATGCTACAGTTTTGTGGCATCTCCGTTTTTTGCGGCGAGCGGCGGGTCGCCGCTGACCTTACGCCCCAATTTCAAGAGTGAAAAGGGTAGTGTTACGGCGGCGGCAGCCGCCTGTATGCCCCGCCGGGGGAGCTTTGTTGGTGAAAATCTCTTGTATAATCTTCGGGTGATACTGGAATCTTACAGTACAGGTGGAATGCGAGTTCTTTTCTTTTTTTGCTTCTTTTTTTCTTTTCAGTAAAGAAAAAAAGAAGCGTAACTCTTTGTGAAATCGGTTGGCTGCTGTAGCAGGTAACCCCTCAGTCACCTACGGTGACAGCTCAGCACAAGGCACGCCCTTCGGGTGCCCTAAAGGGGAGCCTTATATACAAGCTTGCAAACGCCATACAAAATAAAGTTACCCATTTATACTGGAAAACACCTGAATATCAACATTACCGATACAGGCAAGGGCAACTATCGGCGTTGGCAAGCCCCAGGCGGACAGCGAGGAACGAGCGATTCTGCCGGACGGTTTCGACATGGCAGCCCTAGAAGTTACACTTTGCGGAGGAACCCCTCCACCGCCTAACGGCGGTCCCCCTCGTACTGAGCGGTCCCCTCTGCCCTGCGGGCATCTCCCCACCCCGTGGGGAGTCACCCCTTTCAGGGGAGGCTTATGCACAAGCCTGCGGGGCGATGTTGCAGATTTCCATGAAGAATCCTCTAAATCCATTGACAAAACGGTAAAAATGGATTATAATTGTAAAGGCAGTCCGACAAAAAACAGGTTTTCTGCTTCCTTGCCGTAGAACTGCCGCACAAAATCTGCGGACGTGTTTCCGTGTTTGGACAAGGACACGCCCTGAAAAGATCGAATTTTGGTATGAGGTGCAGCAATGAAAGTTCGCAGAAAGAAAAATTCCCACAATACAAAACTCTGGATCAATACCATGATCGGTGTCCTTTGCGGATTTATCGTGGTAGTATTTATCATCGTACTTCTGACACAGACCGGCAAGCCCAAGGTGGAGCAGCAGCTTTCTCCGGCGGCAAATGCACAGGCTCCGGTTGCTACACAGACGGAAGCCCCCACAGAGGCTCCCACCGAACCGCCTGCCCTGCTGACATATCCCACACCGGCAGACAACCTCACAGAACTGACCGCTTCGAATATCTCCAGCGAACATGCTGTGCTGCTGGACGTGGAAAACAACACCGTTCTGGCACAGCGGGATCCGGACGCACGCATTTATCCGGCATCGATGACAAAGATCATGACGCTTTTGGTGGCGGCGGAACATATCGAAAACATGGACGATACATTTACCATGACTTACGAGATCATTGCCCCGCTGATCGAAGCGGAAGCTTCCCGTGCCGGCTTTGAAGAGGGTGAAACCGTTTCCCTGAAAGATCTGATGTACGGGATTGCATTGCCCTCCGGTGCAGATGCTACCACCGCGATCGCCATTTATCTCTGCGGCTCTGAGGACGAATTCGTCAAGCTGATGAACGAAAAGGTGGAAGAGCTGGGGCTGAAAAATACCCACTTCACCAACGCCAGCGGACTTTACGACCCCAACCACTACAGCACTGCCACGGACATTGCCATGCTGATGTCTGCGGTCATGAAAAATGATACCTGCCGCGAAATTCTGGGCACTTATCAGTACACCACCACTGCCACAGAGCAGCACCCGGAAGGCATTCTGCTGGAGAGCACCATGTACAGCCGCATGTACGGCAACGAAGTCACCGGCATTTCCATTGATGCCGGAAAGACCGGCTACACTGATGAGGCAGGCAACTGCCTGGTCAGCTATGCCACTGACACCGAGGGCAAGCATTTTATCGCTGTCACCGCCAAAGGCTCTACTTATTGGAGAGCCGTATTCGATACCTTTGCGATCTATGGTCTGATCCACAACGGCTATCCTATGCCGACAGACCTAAGCCCAGTAGAAACCGATGAAAACGGTTCTGCCGTGGACCCTACAGACACGTTCACCGATACTACTGATACTGCTGTGCCGGCTGCATAACCGAAACAGCAGCTTTCACAGGAAAGGAGGCTGGTTCCACGCTATGAGCAAACGGAAACAAAGACACATGAGTCCCGCCGGCTTTCTCCTTGCGTTAGTGCTCCTGATTGTCGGGATCTTCGCACTGGACGCATTTTACCGCGTTTTCTTGCAGAATGTTCCCGAAAATATTGTGGGCGTGGGCGGATTTGCTTCTACGCCGTCCGCCTCCGACACTTCTTCCGCAGGAGAGGAAAACGCTGATACCACCGAAGCAACACAATCCAGCGGAACAGTACTACAGCTGACCGCAGCCGATGAGGCAAACGGCTCTCTGATTCTGGTAGATGCCGCACATCCCTATGCCGGTGCACAGGAATGGATGGACTTTTCCGCCGTGACGGATACCAACGTCAAGCCCAGAGATACTTCCCTGCAAATGCAGTCGGAAATCACGGAGCCGCTGTGCAGTCTGTTCGATGCATACGCCGCTGCAAACGGCTATGCCAATCTACAGGTTTACAGCACGCTGGACACCACACTGAGCAGCACCTCCATTTATACCAATGTTCTCCCTGACCGCAGCAGCGGCTACGGCTTTGACATTGGTCTGATTACCAGCACCGGCGAAGTTGTTCCCTACATCACCAAACGCAATGAGTGGATGGTGACGAACTCGTGGGAATACGGCTTCATTCTGCGGTATCCCAGCGACAAGACAGAAACCACCGGCACACCCTACGCCCCGCACCACTTCCGGTATGTGGGCAAGATCCATGCGGCGATCATGCACGAAAACAACTTCTGTCTGGAGGAATACCTGGACTATCTCCGGAATTACACCATGGAATCCGGCGGGCTGGCATATTCTGACGGCGTACAGTCTTACACGATCTACTACGTTCCCGCAGATGCCAGCGGCACCACAACGGTTTCCCTGCCGGAAAATGCGGTCTACACCGTTTCCGGTGACAACAGCAGCGGCTTTATCATCACCCTGACAAACGGAGCTGTCACGCCGGACAGCGGTTCTACAGAACCGGCATCTGAAACCGGCACTACAACCGCCGCTTATTAAAACAACATGAAACAACAAAAATCCGCCTGAAGAAAACACTTCAGGCGGATTTTTTTAATGGAGAATAGTGAAACCAATCTGTCTCATTGTCGTTCAAGCAGCTATAGAATTTATAAACTTAAATATGTATAATGAATAAAATGAGGATTCCAAATTTAAAAATTAGTATGCGTTACATACATGAATAATATCTACCATTTCTACATCCACATCAATAATATGACTTTTAAGAATTGATGCGATAGGTTCTGGAACATTTTCTATTACTAACGCTTCACATGGCGAAGAAATTTTCGTATAATACTCAACATGTTCATTGCCATTGTATGAATCAAAGCAATATACCCCTTTTTGAGTCATATATTCACAAAATCCAATTAATTTCTCACCAAATTCTATGCCTTTTATATGCTTTATCTCCGTTCTTTTTCCACAATTATCAAAGTAATTTTCGATTAAGATAGTTTCTTCCTTTGAACGGCAAACAAATTCTGGTACATGCCCATAAACACCAGATGTAAATGCAATAACCCTGTGAAACTTGTCAATAGCAAACCATAGTATATCTTCATATTCTACTTCTAATTCTGATATTCTCATTTTCTGCGAAGCACACCTCATTTCACCTTTTCTTCATATATGGAAAATTTTATTTCACTGCTCGAAAAAATATTAAAAATCATGCTTATTTGTTCCTATTTAAGACCTTAAATATAAATTCAAAAATAGTTGATGGGAAGAAAACTAAAATAATATATAGATATGCGGTATCCAAAAATAGCTGATAAGCAAGCGAAGAAACTATAGAAAGCAAAAGAAAAAGCGTACCAAATAAGATAAAGGATAATGACACAATATTGTAAACTACGCATAGCTTTGAAGCTTTTGGATAAGTTCCTTCCATTTTTTCAATAACACCATTTTTCAAAAAAAACCAAGCTAATGTTCGATGCTGCTTCCAAAACGCATTTTTTTTGCTCTTTTTTTCTTTCCTTTTATCCCATACAGTATAGAAAACAAGAACCAACGAAAGAAAAGAAAATATGTAATGAAAAATACTCCATAGAATACAAATACTGCTCTAGCTGTCGAAAGTGTAAGAGCGTTTCTGATTGTAAGTAAATAATTTTGAATACTTTGAATAAGTGCTGAATCTATCATTTTTTGTAGTAATTCAAAAATCATATATTGCCTCTCATTAATGCTTTTTATTATATCCCAATTCTGTTCTGTATTGCTCATCTAAAATGAAAATCAAAATTTCCCAATATATCCATATATTTTTAGGACAATACATCTCAACAATACGAAAAAGAATTGGTACTTTTATATAGGGCAATGCTTCGGTCAGTTTTTCAGAACGTCGCTCCATGTTGCCTTGATTCCGGCTCCATGCATTGCGATGTACAGCAGCAAATAGTAGAGATCCTGCGAATCCAGTTTATTGTCATTGTTGATGTCCATCATCAGGATCAGCCAGCGGTTGACGGTCGGATCCTCGTGGAAAACCACGTCCTTTTCGCCCACAGCTGTTCTCGCAATATACAGCAGCAGTTCGAAAACGTCCTGCGAGTCCACCTCGCCGTCCATGTTGGCATCACCACGGGTACGCGGCAAAATAATTGGCTTGGTCGTCGTCGCAGTGGCAGTTGTCGTGGTGGCTGCGGTGGTGTTGGTGGTAGTTCCGGAACTGGTGGCAGTACTGGTTTCCGACGTGGTTTCCGCAGTCGTCGTTGTTTCCGTCGTCAGAATGGGAATCGTAGACGTTGCGGTGCTTTCCGTGGTTTCCGTGGTACTGCTCTCTGTTGTAGTCGTCGTGGTTGTTTCTGTCGTAGTAGTTGTTGTGGTGGTTGTGGTGGTCGTTTCTTCCGTAGTTGTAAAAGTCGTAGTTGTGGTGGTCGTCGTAGCCGTGGTTTCTGTCGTGGTAGTAGTAGTCGTCGTTGTCGTGGTGGTAGTTGTCGTTGTCGTTGTGGCAGAAGTCGTAGTAGTTGTTGTTGTGGTAGTGGTAGTAGTTGTTGTTGTCGTGGTTGTCGTTGTCTTTTTGGTGAATGCTTCCTCTGTGGTAGTTGTCGCAGTCGTGGTAGTCGTGACCGGCTTCTTGGTGAACGTTCCTTCGGTAGTAGTCGTCATAGTCGTTGTCGTGGTGATCGGCTTTTTCGTAAACGTTTCATCGGTGGTTGTCGTTGCCGTAGTCGACTCCGTGGTTTTCGCAGTGGTGCTTTCCGTAGTCGTCAGCGAGGTAGTCGTTTCTGTGGTAGTAGTGGTAGTAGTTACAGTCGTTTCTGCGGTGGTGGTTGTCATTTCCGTCGTAGTTTCGGTGGTTGTTTCTGTGGTAGTCGCAGTGGTTTCTGTGGTGGTCGTTTCTGTGGTAGTAGTTTCGGTGGTGGTTTCCGTTGTTGTTGTGGTTGTTGTTGTCGTAGTCGTCGTCGTTGTGGTTTCCGTTGTTGTGACCGGCTTTTCCTTGGCAGAAACGACAATGGTGCCGATCGCGGTTTCATAGTTGGAACTGTCCGCGGGAACGAACTTCCATTGCAGCTGGTTTCTGCCGGCTTTGAAAGTGCTCGGTGTGTCTGCCGTCCACATCAGAATGCCCTCGGTATTGGCAGTGTCCAGCCGTATCGGCGGCACATCATCGCCTTCGGTATATTCCGCGGAATCGTCCCATATCACAGTCACCTTGGGCACTGCTTTTTCAATGACAAATTCCAGCGATACGCTGCCCGACCAGAGAGAGCCCTCTGCCCCGCTGACCAGAATCGTTCCTCTGCCGGCGTTGAGATTGTTCTCATAGGAAAGCGTGTAATCCGTGCCCTGTTTCAGCTCGTTGCCTCCTGCAACTACGATCACGTCCGGTGTCAACGGTTCGCCGGTATAGAAAATGTTCTTCTCATTTTCCAGCGTCACATCGACGATGTTCATGGGAATGTCTTGCAGCTGCACGGTGAAAGATGCAGTCACATTGGGATTTCCTGTGTGATAAGTATAAGTGATATTTTGCAGCGGATCTGTTATATAAACCTTTGTGCCGCTGCATTCGGCATTGTTCCACGTCTGTACAAGGTCTAACCGGAACCCGCTCCACTGCGTCGGTTCCAGATACAGATCTTTTCTGTTGCAGGACGGCTTTTTCAGAACCACACAATTTTGCAGATCGCAGACAGTCATCGGTGCCTGCTCCGACAGGTTCAGTGCCAGCAGCGGATTGCTGCCGGCGTAAAGCATATCCAGCTGATGCAGATTGGTCAGCATCAGCCAGCCCAGCTGGTTGCCGCTGCAATCCAGTTCTTCCAGAGCCTGCTGATTGTTGATGTTCAGAGAATTCAGCTGATTTTCCGCACAGTTCAGCACCCGCAGTGAAACCGTTCCCCACGTGAAGCCTGTCAGCTGATTCTTGCGGCAGTCCACTTCTTTCAATGCCGTACAGCGGGACAGATCCAAGGTTGTCAGCTGGTTGTTGTCACAAATCAGCTTTTCCAGCTGTAGGTTGGACAGATACAGAGAAGTCAGCTCGTTCTCCCCGCAGTCCAGCAATTGCAGTTCCGGCAGAACATTGACGTTCAGGCTTTGCAGATGCAAGCCGCGGCAGTGCAGCTCTGTCAGCCGATAGAAGTCCGTCAGGTTCAGTTCCCGCAGTGCGGTATTGCTACAATCCAGCACCTCCAATTTCTCGGAAATTCCGGACAGATCGGAGATCGAATTCCCTGCACAGTTCAGCTGCACCAGATTCGGGAAGTAAGAAAGCCCCGTCAGGTCGGCAATGCCGCAGTTTGAAATGTCCAGCTGTGTTACCGCTTTCTGCTCGGAAATTTGCAGCATGCCGTCCCCGTTTTTGTCCAGAGATTGCAGCACATAGGAACGAAGCACATCGTCCGGAAAATGCTCTGTATCAATAGCAACGGCATCTTCTTCCATGACTGTGGGAATCCATGTGAACGATACCGTCCGGCTGGCATCACCGGCATCGATCTGGTACGCATAGCGTACCTCCTGCGAACGGTCGTTCACTGTCAGCACATTCTCCGTACAGGTGGCATTCTGCCACATATCCGGCTGCACCTTTGACGGCTGGAAACCGTCTGCAAGGGCAGACAGATCTACCTGTCCCATGGCGTTAAATGGTATGCTTCGGGTATTGTCGATCACTTCTACCCGCTGTAATTTCGACAAGCCAGTCACGTCCAGTGCGATCAGATGATTCTCCATGCACCGCAGTGTTTCCAGCTGTTTCTGTGCCGAAACGTCCAGTGTGGTCAGCTGGTTGCCGGAGCAGTCCAGCGTTTGCAGCTGTGTCAGTGTGCCCAGTTCCAGCACAGTCAGCTGATTGCCCTCGCACGCCAGTTTCGTCAGTTCCGTCAATTTGGAGAGTTCCAACGCCGTCAGCTGGTTCGATGCACAGCTGAGTTCCTTCAGCAATGTATTGGCAGAGCAATCCAGCGTGGTCAGCTGGTTATTGTTGCAGTTCAGCTTTTCCAGCTGCCCCAGCGTCCGCAGGGGAATTGTTGTCAGCTTATTATTGGAGCAGTCCAGCGTTTGCAGTGCTGTAAAGTATTCCACGCCGGTCAGGTCGGCGATCTCGTTGACCGAAACGTCCAGTTCTGTGACTTGTTTCAGTTCCGACCGGGAAAGCAGTCCGTCACTGTCGGTGTCATACCGGACAACGATACGGCGGAAATTTTCGTCCGGAAAATGCTCCGCATCAATGGGCACACCCGTTTCCTCCGCTGCCTGCGGCACCAGTGTAAATGTGATCACGCTGTCCGGATCATCTGCCTGCACCTGATACTGATATGACACACTCCAGCCGGGGTCTGTGACATAGATACCGCCTGCACCTGCCTCACCATTGGTAATGCTGCCCTGTACCACGCGGGACGGCTGAAAGTTCTCCGCCAGATCTGCAAAGCGGATCCGGTTCAGGCTGTCCATTGCAACAGTACATTTGTTGCGTGCCGCACTCAGCTTTTGCAGTGTCACGCCATCAGCTGCTTGCAGTGCAGTCAGCTGATTGTTGATGCACACCAGCGATTCCAGATTCGGCAGCGACTCGGTTTTCAGCACGGTCAGCTGGTTGTTGGAACAATTCAGTGTAGCCAGTTCCGGACACTGTTCCACCGCCAGTGCCGGAATCTGGTTGCTGGCACAGTTCAGGGATCTCAGTACGGAAAGAGCTGATAAGTCTAAAGCAGTCAGCTTATTCATGGAACAATTCAGCGTGGTCAGTTGGGACAGTCCGCCCAGTTCCAGCGAAGTCAGCTGATTCAGCGAACAGTTCAATGTCGTCAGTTCCGGCGAATTCGTCAGATCCAGCGTTTTCAGGCGGCACTGGGCACAGTAAAGCACTTGCAGATGAGAAAGAGAAGCAACAGAGAGTTCCTGCAATGTGCTGTTGCTGGAGCAGCGGAGTTCCTCCAGAAGGCTGTTCTCCGGCAGTACCAGCGAGGAGAGATTATTACTGGAACAGTTCAGCGTTTTCAGTTGAGAAAGCGTTGTCAGATCCAGCTTCCGCAGATTGTTGGCGGAGCAGTCCAGCGTTTCCAGCCGGACAAAATACTGGATTCCGGTCAAATCCCAGATAGACTTCCCGCCGATGAGCATTTCTGTTACGGCAAACAGTTCCCCGCGGGAAAGGCTGCCGTCGGCATTGGTGTCCAGTCCCTGTACATAGCTGCGGAATGCACTGTCCGGAAAATGTACTGCATCAACAGGCAGAAGCGGTTCCTCTGGCTGTAAGGTAAACTGCACCGTCTGGGTTCTGGCGGCATCGAGATAATAAGTATAGGTCACCGGCTGGCTAAGGTCTGCCACCGTCAGAACACCGTCCTGCACCGTGCCGTTTGTCCAGTTCTCTGCCTGCTCTGCGGAGAAGCCGGACAGTTGGGACAAGTCCAGCTGTCCCAGAATATCCGGCGAGATCGCAGCCACGTTTCCATCAGCAGACACTGTGCCGTCTGCCAGTTTCGTGCCGTCGATTTGCAGGGCACAGAGTTGGTTGTCCGCACAGAACAGCTCTTGCAGGTTGCTCTGCCTGCTCAGTTCCAGAGAGGTCAGCTGGTTTTGGTTGCAGGAGAGCACCTCCAGCGAGGATTCTTCCGGCAGCAGCAGTTCTTTCAGCCCGCAGCCGTCACAGGACAGCATCTTCAAAGCGGAAAATCCGGAAACGTCCAGTCGTTCTAAAGGAATTCCGCTGCACTGCAAATTCTCCAGCCAGCACAGCTGTTCCATTCCGGTAAGGTCTGTGATGTCGCTGTCTGCGGAAATCGTCAGGGTCTTGGCTGCCTGTAGTTCCGCCAGCGAGAGCCAGCTGTTTCCGTCAGTGTCAAAGCTGTCGCGGACAAGGCTCCGGAATGCTGCGTCCGGAAAATGCTCCTCGTTCAGCTGCAAATAACACGCTTCGTCCGGCTGCAATGTCAGGGTGAACGTTGCCACCGGCACTGCCTGCTGGCTGTCCAGCCGGTAGCCATAAGACACACGTTCGGTGTCTGCCGGAATTTGCAGTACATTGACGGCATCTTCCTTCACAGAAGCGTTCTCCCAGCCGGTGATGCGGTCTTGTTCCAGTTCCGGCAGATTGTTCAGGTCATAGCTGTACGCTCCCGCCCGTTCCGGCTGCGGCACAATGGCACGCTGATTGCCGGCAGTTTCCAGTATTTCCAGCGTCAGTCCGGTGGTGTCCAGTTCCACCAGCTGGTTCTGGGAACAGTCCAGTTCGCGGAGAGCAGAACACTCCGACAGGAACAGGGACGGCAGGGCATTTTCCGAGCAGTCCAGTTTCTGAAGAAGGGCATTGTATACGTCCAGTTCTGTCAGCTGGTTGCCGGAGCAGTCCACTTCCTCCAGCTTGGCATTCTGGGAAAAGTTCAGCGTAGTCAGCTGGTTGTTGGAGCAGTTTACAGTCTGCAAATTGGAATTCGCAGAAACGTCCAGTGCTGCCAGCTGATTGTTGGAACAGTTTACAGTCTGCAAATTGGAATTCGCAGAAACGTCCAGCGTAGTCAGCTGATTGCCGGAGCAGTTTACAGTCTGCAAATTGGAATTCGCAGAAACGTCCAGCGTAGCCAGCTGGTTGCCGGAGCAGTCCACAGTCTGCAAATTGGAATTCGCAGAAACGTCCAGTGCTGCCAGCTGATTATTGGAACAGTTTACAGTCTGCAAATTGGAATTCGCAGAAACGTCCAGTGCTGCCAGCTGGTTGTTGGAACAGTTTACAGTCCGCAAATTGGAATTTGCAGAAATATCCAGTGCTGCCAGCTGATTGCCGGAGCAGTCCAGCGTTCCCAAAAGGGCGTAGGAATCCAGCGACAGTTCTGTCAGAGCACAGTCACTACAGTCCAACATCACCAAAAAGGAAAACGCACCGTTTTTCTCCGGCAGTTTCAGTGCAGACAAATCCGGATTCGCAGAGCAATTCAGCTGCAACAGCTGTGCAGCACCGGAAATATCCAATGCCGACAACGTGTTTCCGGAACAATCCAGCTGCTGCAATTTGGAAAAGACATCGATCCCCGTCAGATCGGCAATGCCCTGCTGGGATACATTCAGATCAACGACTTCGCTGCATTCCGTCGCGGACAGCATGTTGTCACCGTCGCTGTCCAGCTGTTCGGAAATGTAGTTCCGGAACTGCTCGTCCGGAAATCGTTCTGCCGAAATGGCGATCTCCTCCCCCGCCGCCGCATCTGCTGCAAATGCCGGCAGCGGCAGGCTGGTCACAGCCATCATGCCCGCCAGTAAAAAGCTAAGGCAACGGTATCGATTCGTGTTTGGGTTCTGCACAAACATCGCTTCCTCTCTATGCAAGCAGCTCCACGCCGAACCTAACTGACAGACTGACATGACGCTGCTTTCAGAGCCTCCGGAAAGCACTTCCGGAGACGTTTTTTATCTAAGGCAATACCGCACAAAGAGCGTCTGGCGACTTTGCACGCCATCTGCTTGCAAATTTCCCGTCATATTTCACAAAAATGCTCGTGAATACATCAAGTATTCACTCCGCTTTTTGTTTCATCTGACGAGAAATTTGACGACGCATCTGTCGCACAATCTTTGTGCGGTATTGCCCTAAAGTCATACATTAATATTATAGCACAAATGCCACAAAAAGTCAAACATATTTTTCCATTTTTCGGTTTTCAAATCTAATTTCTATTCCGTTGCAAAATTGCCAAAGAAGCAAGAACTTGTGGAAAAATTCTGTAAGACAGCCGGTGTTTCCGTCATTCCTCACAAAAACAGCGTTGTCAAATTCTACAAAAAAGCTATTGACAAAAGGGATAAAATCGATTATAATGTAAGAAATATCGTATGTATACTCATGCACTGAAAGGGGCTTATTCTTATGAGATCAAATTGGAGAAAAACTATTGCAGGCATCGTTGCCATTGCGGCACTGATCCCCTGCTGTCTGGGCACGACCGCTTATGCAGCACCTCAGAGTGCTGCCGACACGGTGATCTCGGCAGTGATGCCGGAACTGGAAGAACCGATGCCGTCCAGTCAGGTCGATGCACAGATCGCAGCAGATGTGAAAGCAGCGATCAGCGGCACTGCCGGCGGTCTGGAAACCATTCCCACACCGAATTATGCGGAAGATCCCGACGTTGAGATTCCGGACGGCAAACCGACACAGGACGGCAAGCTGTACTACAAGATCGTATCGAAAAAGGCACAGATCACCGGCTGTGCACCGGGCACCACTGATCTGGTGATTCCGGATACCATTTATGACGAAGAGGACGAAGAAGATTATCCGGTAACCTTTATCGCTGCGGCTGCATTCTACGGCAACAAGGAATTGCAGACCGTCACCATGCCGGACGGTATGGTGGGCATCGGTGCAAACGCATTTCTGGGCTGTACCAATCTGACCAGCGTCAGCATGCCGGACAGCGTGGCTTCCATTAACGGCGGTGCGTTCTGCTCCTGCTCCAACCTGACAGACATCAAGCTGCCGGCAAGCCTGTACTTTGTCGGTAACGATGCATTCTCCTACTGTGCATCTCTGGAATCCATCACGGTCCCCGGAAATCTGACTTCCATTGGCTCTACCATGTTTGCAAACTGTGCAAAGCTGAAAACTGTCGTTCTGGAAGAAGGCGTACAGAGCATCGGTTCTAATGCATTCTACGGCTGTTCAAGTCTGGACACTGTGCAGTTCCCCGAAAGCTCCTGCACCAGAATCAACGCAAATGCCTTTACTTATTCCGGTCTGTCTTCTATCGAACTGCCGGACAGTGTGACTAATGTTGCAACAGCAGCATTCAGCCACTGCCAGAATCTGAAAACTGTCAAGCTGTCCTCCGGCATGACTTCCCTGCGAAAGGACACCTTTGCATACAGCGGTCTGGAAAGCATTGAAATTCCGGACAGCATCACCACGATCAAATCCGGCGTATTCGCTTATTGCAGCAACTTGAAATCCGTAACACTGCCGCAGACACTGAAGCAGGTGGACGAGATCGTATTCTACAGCTGCGGTTCTCTGGAAAGCATTGTCCTGCCGGATTCTCTGACCAAGATCAGTGACAACCTGTTCTATCGCTGCACCAGCCTGAATGATGTCAAGTTCGGGGCAAATGTTGACTCGATCGGTGCTTCTGCATTCTACGGCTGCACCGGTCTGACAGAAGTCAACATTCCGGATACCGTCACCAAGCTGGGACAGAGTGCCTTTGCAGAGTGCACCAATGTTACCAAAATCACTGTTCCGGACTCTGTGACCGATCTCGGCAAGTGGACATTCTACAACAATGCCAACCTGACCGATGTCACCATCGGCAACGGCGTTACCAATCTGGATAACTATCTGTTCTACCGCTGCAATAAGCTGGACAATGTTACCGTTCCGGAAGGCGTTAAAAAGGTGGGACAGTACACCTTCGGCGGCTGCACTTCTATGAGCAGCATTCAGCTTCCGGATTCTCTGGAATCGATCGACAAGTGTGCATTCGTAGACTGTGATTCTCTCACAAATATCACCATTCCGAAAAACGTTTCCTCTATCGGCAGCAATGCATTCGGCTATAAAGTGGAAAAGGATACGCTTGTAAAGGGCAATGATATGACCATTACCGGCAATGAGAGCACTGCCGCAAAGGACTACGCAAACGCAAACGACATCACATTTGATTCGCTGGATCCGATCACGACTACAAATACCGAAGTTCCGGTAGCAACAGACACCACTGTTCCGGTAGCAACGGATACCACCGTTCCGGTGGCAACGGATACCACCAAGACTACAGAAGGCAGCAACAGCGGTACAACTGAAACGGTTCCTGTCGGTGTCGTTCTGTACGGCGATGTCAATCTGGACGGCCGTGTAGATGTTACCGACTGTGTTCTGCTGAACAAGGCAGTTGCCGGTTCGGTACAGCTGGACACCTCAGCGAACAAGAATGCAGACTGCAACGGCAACGGCGAAATCAGCTCTGATGACGCAACTGTTCTGATGCAGTTCATTGTAAACCTCGTCAAGACGCTGCCGTACAACGGCTGATCTCAGAACCTGTCTTCACAATCATTTGCAAACCATTTCATGATATGACAAAAGGCACAGCTTTTTCGGAAGCTGTGCCTTTTCATTATGGCAATACCGCACAAAGATTGTGCGACAGATGCGTCGTCAAATTTTTCGTCAGATGAAACAAAAAGCGGAGTGAATACTTGATGTATTCACGAGCATTTTTGTGAAATATGACGGGAAATTTGCAGGCAGATGGCGTGCAAAGTCGCCAGACGCTCTTTGTGCGGTATTGCCTCGTATCCGTTGTTATGCCGGCAGCCGTGGGATCAGCTGCATGAGGAACATCGCCAGCAGCTGGCTGTCCCTGCTGTCCACTGTGCCGTCTGCGTTACAGTCCATCGCGGGTCGCTGCACTTCGCTGCCCTGTACGCTGCCCAGCAGGTACTGATTCAGCAGCACCAGATCATCTACCCTGCACACGCCGTCATTGTTACAGTCCCCCACCTCCGGCAGCAGAATCTCTCCGGCAGTGACAGTTGTTGCTGTCGTGGTTGCAGTGGTGCTGTCAGAGGTAGTCTGTGTTGTCGCTCGGGTCGTGGTTGTCGTCTGTGTGGTGGTCGTTGTCGTTTCAGTTGCAGCTGTGGTTGCGGCAGTCGTCACAGTCCCGAACAACAGAAATGTCCGGTCATACTTTTTCGCGTAAGCCTGTGCGGTAGAACCCGCATAGCCGTAGAGCACCGTTTCCGCAGGAACTGCCGATGCTGCCCCAAAGGTACAGTCACTGGAATAAACACGCAGCGTGTTCAAACTGGTACACGCCGCAAAAGCACCTGCTCCCACAAGGGTAACTGTCTGCGGCAGTGTGGCAGTCTGCAACGCAGAACAGTTCCGGAACGAGTGGTATTCCACGCGGGAAGTCAAAATCATGGAAACCGCCTGCAAAGCGGTGCAGTTTTCAAATGCCCCGATGCCGCCGGTGCCGTAGGAAACCGCAGTCACGGTTTTCGGCAGGTCCACCAGTTGTACGGCAGTGTTTCCGGCAAATGCCCCTTTGATCGCTGTAACCGGCAGCCCGTCTGCCTCCTCCGGCACGGAAACAGATACGTCCTCGCCAGTGTACGCCGTCAGAACCGCGTGGTCTGTGTACAGCTGGTAAGTGAAATCTCCCTCTGTCAGAACAGTACCCATTTCATCAGTGCCGTCGTCCTCCGGCACGTCCGGCAGATCATAGAGATAGTCCCATCTCTCGCCGTCTGCCGTGTTGGGCGTGTGATTCTTGGAAAAACTCGTTTCTCCCGCGGCAAAATATTTGTCTGAACTGGTGGAGTCGTTCCACGTCACATCAAAATAATAATAGTAGCCGTCGTCCATCTGAGCCATGTTCCACGCATGCCCGCCGCCGTTTCCCAGCCCGATAATGTAGGCATTCGCCACGCCGGCAGCGTTCATCAGCAGCTGGAACGCCTTGGCATAGCCCTCGCACACTGCCGCACAATAGCGTTCATCAAATGCCCCTACAATGCTGTGTGATGCCATGGAATCGTCCGGATCACCGCTGGCATCATAGGCGTAAGTCAGGCTGTTGCAGAGCCAGTCATTGGCGGCTCTGGCTTTTGCCCATGCAGTATCCTGTGCTTCCACCTGTTCCCGTGCCGCAGTGATCTGTGTTTCCAGTGCACGGCGTTCCGCCTGTCGTGCCGTCCCGCTGGTGTATTCCTCGACGCAGGCGATATAAACCGCACCAACATAGTTTTCTTCCGTTTCAGAATCGTAGTCCATGCTGTACAAGTAGGTGTTCCCCACAAAAAAATACATAGGATTGTCATTGCGGAACATGGAAATGACCTTGACGGTATCCTCGTTGGAGAGAGAAGAATCCGTATTGCTGACTATAGCAAAGCAGGGTAGCTTTTCCTCATCAGAACCGTAAGACACTCCTTCTGCCGCCGCAGTTCCAGTATAAAATGCATGTGCCGCCGCCTTGATCTTGCGGTACAGGCTTTTTTGTGCATCGTTCAGAACGTCATAGCCCATTGTGGAACTGTAAATGTCCTCCGGATACGCTTCCTGTTCGTCCGGGGACGTGTTCCCTGCCCCGTAAAGGGCAATTTCCGGCGTGTGTTCCACCGGAATCCCCTGCACCGAAAGCAGATCATCCGTCATGGCAGTTTCCGCCGCAGACACCGGCGGCAATGCCGAAAGCGATGACATCAGCATTGCCGCCGCCAAAAAAAGCCCCATCCTGGGGGTGATCCAATTGTGCCGCATTTGCCGACACCTCCTTTTTCTGCGATTGCAGAATTTTCAACTGCTTTTATTATATCATATTTATAGTTTTCTGTCAATCCAGAGATACATCTTTGTGCAAATTCACATCACTCACAAAAATTTCCTCCAATTCCAAAAATTCGGTGAGGAATTCGTGCTGTGCAATTGGAAATCCACTAATTTTTTCACACTGTTACATCTGGTTTTGTGCTTTTCCCCAGTCAATCGACACTTTTAGGGTGGAAAATCATTGGAAACGTACAATTTTCAGAAAATCGTTCGGCATTATTGACAAAAAAACTGAAATCAGTTATAATAATAAAGTATGTTGTGTTCCGCTTGTTTTTATACGGCACACAGGTGTTTATCGCGGAGAAACCGGCATCCCAACGAGAGCCTGTCGGTATCTCCCAGCTTCATGTATAAGGAGAGAGGTTTTTTCATGAGTCTAAAACTGTTCGAAGTGGCAGGCACGCATATTTTCAGCATGTCCGCCATTGTCATGGTCCTGTTCTTTGTCTTTGCGATCATCGTCGTAGGCTATCTGCTGGGCAAGATCAACATCAAGGGCGTTTCGCTGGGAACCGCTGCCATCTTTCTGGTGGCTCTGGCCGTTGGCCACTTCAAGGGCGTGGCATTCGGCGACAACGGTATTGCCGCGTGGATCGCTGACGTAGAGGCACAGGACGCTGTCAACTTTTATTTCAAGTTGATCCAGAGCTTTGGTCTGATCCTGTTCGTCACTTCCGTTGGTCTGATCGCCGGTCCGACATTCTTCAAGAATCTGAAGAAAAACGCCAAGTCCTACGTTCTGCTGGGTGCGATCATCATTGCTGCCGGTGCAGGTGTCTGTGCTCTGATCACACTACTGGTGCCGGACATGAATTCTGCCATGAGCGTTGGTCTGCTGTCCGGTGCACTGACCAGTACGCCGGCATTTGCCGCAGCACAGGAAGCGATCGGGGAAAGTTCTCCGGTGTTCAAGGAAATCGCCGTAGGGCATGCCGTGGCATATCCGTTCGGCGTTATCGGCGTTGTTCTGTTCGTGCAGATCGTACCGAAGGTACTGAAAGCCAACATGGACGAAGAACGTGCCAAGCTGACTTCTGTAGACACTGGCGAAGAAAGCCCGCTGAAGCAGAAAAAGCTGTTTGAAATGGACAAATTCGGTCTGGGTGCATTTGCCCTGACCGTTCTGACTGGTGCCATTCTGGGCTGCATCAACATTCCGCTGGGTGCAGGTTCCTTCAATCTGGGCACCACCGGCGGCCCGCTGATCATGGGTCTGATTTTCGGACACTTCGGCAGAATCGGCAAGCTGAGCATGAAAGTCAACAAACATCTGCTGGAAGTCTTTCAGGAATGGGGACTGGTTCTGTTCCTCATCGGTGCCGGCGTAGACGGCGGTGCCGGATTCGTACAGACACTGGAAAAGTACGGTCCGCTGCTGTTCCTGTGGGGTGCACTGATGACGATCATTCCGCTGTTTATCGGCTTCTTCCTCGCGAAGAAGGTGCTGAAGCTGAGCCTGTTCAACAACCTCGGTTCTATCACCGGCGGTATGACCAGCACACCGGCTCTGGGTGCTCTCATCAATACCAGCGGCACACCGAACGTTGCAAGTGCTTACGCTGCAACCTATCCGATCGCACTGGTACTGGTGGTTCTGGCATCGCAGTTCCTCACATATCTCTAAATTTGTTTTTACTATCTAAATTTATTTGAAACTAAAAACCCGTCCGCACCATGGCTCTCCGGTGCGGACGGGTTTTTATGATTTCACAGCTTGTACAATATGATGCCTTACAGTCCTGCCTGCCAGTCCCAGTTGTACAGTTCCAGTGCAGTCAGGTCGTAAGGCGTCTGCTGGTAGACGCAGTAATTCAGCCAGTTGGAGAACAGCAGGTTCGCACTGCACCCCCAGCTGAAATGGGGTTCCTTGGTGGGATCATCATCTGGAAAATAGCCATAGGGAACCGCGATCTCTGCTCCCTTTTCCTTGTCCCGAAAATACTCCCCTTTCAGCGTGTCCCGATCATACTCGGAATGACCGGTGATGAAGTACTGTCTGCCGTTTTTGTTGGCGACGATGTGCACGCCGGAGAGTTCCGACTCCGTCAGAATTTTCAGCTGCGGCACCTTTTCGATGTCCTCCCGATGCACTTCCGCGTGGCGGGAATGGGGTGCGTGGAACACGTCGTTGAAGCCGCGGAGCAGCTGACAGTGAGGCTCCAGCACATGCTGCGGGAAAACGCCGAACATCTTCTGCGGCAGGTCATACTTGGGCACATCAAAATGATAATACAGCCCCGCAAGAGCCGCCCAGCAGATGTGCAGCGTGGAAAAGACGTGGGACTTTGTCCACTCCATGATCGTGCAAATCTCCTGCCAGTAGTCCACATCTTCAAATGCCAGATGCTCTACAGGAGCACCTGTAATAATGCAGCCATCGTAATACTGATCCTGAATTTCGGAAAAAGTCCGATAAAATGTGGCAAGGTGATTCTGCGACGTGTTCTTGCTGATATGACTGGACACATGCAGAAATTCAACATTCACCTGCAACGGCGTGTTGCTGAGCAGCCGCAGGAACTGACATTCCGTTTCAATTTTTTTTGGCATCAGATTCAGCACCAGCACTCGCAGCGGGCGAATGTCCTGATGAGCCGCACGGTCGCTGTCCATGACAAAAATATTCTCCTCGGACAGAATGTGATACGCCGGCAGCTCCGGTGAAATACAAATTGGCATTGCCTGTTCCTCCTCCCAGAACGTTTTTTGATAGAACTATGAATACTCCGATTATCTCCGTCTGCCCTTGTTCTTTGCCGGAGCAGCGGTTTCGCCGGTCCCCATGGCATTTCGAATGGCACGGAGTTCCTCAGCGGTGAGGTCACGGTAAGTACCCGGCTTCAGCATACCCAGCTTCAGCGGTCCGATGCTGATTCGCCGCAGACGGGCAACTTCCAGCCCGACGGATTCGCACATACGGCGGATCTGTCGGTTCTTGCCCTCATGAATGGTCATCAGCAGGACGACACGCCCCGGTTCCTTGGTCTTGACAACCACGGTTGCCGGCTGAGTCATTTTGCCGTCCAGTTCCATGCTGCCGGACAGGGCGATCAGCTGTTCCTCGGTCACGTCCGGACGAACGGTAACACGATAGGTCTTGCTGATATGGCGGCTGGGGTGCATGATGCCGTTGGCGAAGCTGCCGTCATTGGTCAGCAGCAGCAAGCCCTCGGAATCCTTGTCCAGTCTGCCCACGGGGTAAACGCGTTCCTCCACGTCCTCCAGCAGATCCATGACACAGCGGCGGTTCAGCTCGTCAGAGGTGGTGGTCACATAGCCCCGCGGCTTATACAGCATCAGATAACGGTACTGTTTCTTTCGCGGCAGATATACCCGTTCGCCGCCTACGGTAATCAGATCTGCCAGTGTTGCCTTATCGCCCAGCTTGACAGGGTGTCCGTTCACCTTGACTTTTCCGTCAGAGATCAGCTTTTCCGCCTGTCGTCTGGAACAATATCCGGCATCTGCCAGCAGTTTTTGAATTCGTATTTTTTCCACTTCCTGTTTGACTCCTTTTTTGCTCTATTTTTGCAGTAGCCGTTTCCACCAGCTTTGGGGTTCCGGCTCTGTCGTTTTTTCCTGATAAGTTACCGCAGACTGCACCAGCAGCCTGCCCTGTGCGGCAACTCTGCCGTCCAGCAGAAGCTTCCACGTGCCGGCTTCCTGTCCGGCGGTCAGCGGGGCATAGAGGAACGGCGGCGTGTTCAGCTGATACGACCACGCCGGCATGTTCCCGTCTTTCACGCCTACTGTCAGCGTTTCCGCAGGAGCCACCGCAGCAGTTCCTGTGGTGCCGCCGGTCACGGGCAGCATCCAGTCGGCGGGAAATGTCACCTCCTGCGGGGAAAGCTGCCCGAAGCCGTAATCGTACAGGACTTCATGATCCTGCCAGTCGTTCCGGTCGTTCAGAGTCACGCAAATCAGCGTGATGCCGTTCCGCACACTGGCGGACACCAGACAGCGGCCGGCTTCGTCTGTGAAACCGGTCTTGACACCGATCACCGTTTCGTCCATGGTCAGCAGCTTGTTGGAATTGGTCAGCCACCGTTCATAGGGCGGATTGCCGAAGCACACCTTGGCAGAAGCCTGCCCACAAATCTCCCGAAAGGTTTCGTTCTGCAAAGCCGCCGCTGTCAGCAGTGCCATATCACGGGCAGTTGAGTAATGCTCCGCATCGTGCAGACCGGAGGGCGTGACAAAATGACTCTGGGTCATGCCCAGTTCCTGAGCCTTCCGGTTCATCTGCTCTGCAAAAGCGGCATAGCTGCCGGCAAGCTTCACAGCAGTTGCTCCGGCAGCATCATTGCCGGAGGGCAGCAGCATGCCATAGCAGAGGGCACGCTTGGTCACAATGTCCCCGTCTACCAGCCCCATGGAAGAGCCCTCTACATGGATCGCATCGTTGTCCACCGAAAAGGGCGTATCCAGATCGCCGCTTTCCAGACAGAGCAGCGTGGTCATGATCTTGGTCGTGCTTGCCATAGGTCGCTGCTGATCTGCCGCCTTTTCATAGAGCACCTCACCGGTCACCGCTTCCATCAGAATGCAGGACTCCGCCGAAACCGACAGAGCCTCGCCCTGTACATGCAGCACCGGCAGACCAGTCACCGCCAGACACACCGCCCATATCCCGCTGAGCCACCGCAGAAAATGTTGTTTTCGCATTTCAGATTCCTCCGCATACTTGTAAAATTACCACAATGTATGCGAAAGAAGCGGCAGTTTATTCTGCTTCGCCGGAATCCGTTTCCGCGGGTTTTTCCGGATTTTCAGTCTTTTTGTCGTTTTTCTTGTCGCCCTTCTTGAACATGCTGCCCAGACGGTCTACCACTTCCGGCACCGAGCGAATGGCACTGGACAGAGCATCGCTGCCCTCGTCCATTTGCAGCAGCCGCACGCCGTCCTCCTGTACCACCAGAAAGGCGACCGGCTGAATGGACACGCCGGCACCGGCACCGCCGCCGAACAGGTCTTTCGGATTGGTTTTCACCGGCAGGTCAGAGCCGCCGGAGGCAAATCCGTATGACACTTTTGACACGGGCACAATAGTCACCTTGTCAGAAACCACGATCGGATCTCCGATAATGGTCTGCACATCTACCATTTCCCGCATTTTTTCCATTGTAACTCCCATGAGATCCTGAATCGGACGCTTTTCTGCCATTACATTTACCTCCTGTTATCTCACCGCAGCGTGTTCTTTTTCTGCGGTATCTTCTTTCTCTTTCCCGTCAGTTTCCTGCCGGTTTTTCTGCATCGCATAGCCTACGGCAAAGCTGCACAGTGCCGCCAGAGCTGCCAGGAAACAAAGGTGCAGCTTTCCGCGGACGACCCAGCGGGAGCACTCCTGCCCGAACGCACACTGCACCTGTATCTGCTGCACCTGTACCCGCATGGCACTGCCCAGCAGCCCCACGGCGGTGTACACTGCCGCATTGGCTGCTCCGTAGGCGAGGGCACATTCCTGTGCATCGAACCGTCCCACCTGCACGCCCACTGTCAGCTGCTTCAGAGAGATGCCTTTCCACAGCAGCCGCAGCGGTTTCGGAAGCACGGACAGGCTGCCCTTGATGAGAGCCCAGCCGTGTTCCAGCTTTTGCTTTTCGGTCTTTTCCGAAGATTCCGGCGACTTCTTTTTTGCCGGTCGGCGGGACTTTTTCGGCTTCTTCCGCTTCTTTTTCTTCTGCTTTTCCGGTTCTTTTTCCGGCTTCTGGGATTCCTCTTTTTCCCGCTGAAACAATCCCTTTCCGGCACTGTCAGCAAAGGAGATCCCCAGCCACGAAAGCTTCCAGAAGAAGCGGTCTTTCGGGGCATCGTAGTCCCACGCAAAGGAGAACGGCGACAACAGCAGTCCCAGCAGCAGTGCCAGAAGCCCCAGCACGATCAGCCAGCCAACCATAGACCACTCGCCTCCTCTGCATCATTCTGCCAGATCGTCAGATTCCTCCGACTCCGGTACCATTTCCTGCGGCACAGCCGACACCGGCAGCGGCGGCAGCTCGTCCAGCGACTGCAAGCCGAAGCACCGGAGAAAATGGGGCGTTGTCGCATAGGCGACCGGCTTGCCCGGCACGTCCAGCCGTCCGGCTTCTGTGAGCAGTTCCTTTTCCACAAGGGTGTTCACCACGGAACTGCTGTCCACGCCGCGGACATGCTCCACAAAGCTTTTGCTGACCGGCTGGTTATATGCCACGATCGTCAGCACCTCCATGGCAGCCGCTGACAGCGGAGCCGCCTTTTTGGTTTCCACTGCCCGCTGGATCACAGTCGCATAGGCAGGGTGGGTGCACATCTGCCAGCTGTCCCCCAGCTGCTGCACGCAGATCGCACTTTTTTGTTTTTCATACCACGCCGCCAGCTGCTGTAAGGCAGTCTGCACCGCGGATTCTGATACTTCACAAGCCTGTGCCAGACGGGACACCGGCACCGGCTCTCCGCTGGCAAACAGCACCGCCTCCAGCATCAGGCAAAGCGGCGATCTGGTGTTTCTTTCCATTATCATTCCCCGATTCTTCGGATTCATACTTGATTCAAATCAAAACGCGGGATTGACTTAAGGAAACACTGAATAAAGCTTGTGCGTAAGATGCGTAGTCAGATTTTTCGGCAGATTGCCTAGAAATTCCGCAGGCATACTGCCGTATGGCAAGGGATTTCTGGGCAATATGACGGAAAATCTGCAAGCAGATTTCGTGCAAAGCCGTCAGGCGGGATTTATTCAGTGTTTCCTTAACCCTTTGCAGAATGTTTCACATAGTCTGTCCGGCGATAGAGATAGGTGCCGTCCTCGCTGATGCCGATCCTGCCATGCTTGGTCAGTTCCAGCACCGCCAGAAACAGTGCCACCCGTGCGGAACGCTCCCGCACATCGGCGTACAGTGCTCCGAAATACACGTGTTCATCGTGATACACCTTTCGCATCACGTAGACCACCTTGGACATCACCGACACCACCGGACGCGTCACTACACGCTGTAACCGTTCGCGGGCGTTTTCCTGCGGGGCAAAGCGTTTCTGCCCCATGGTGTTCCATGTTTCCAGCAGCACACAGGGCAGGTGGGTTCTGGCGTATGCCGGAGAAACTTCCACCTGCATCGGCGGACGGGTGAAGATCTGTCCGCCCACAAAACGCCGTGCCAGAGCCTGTGCCGCCTGCTTACAGAGGGCATACTCGATCAGTGCCCCCTGTAATGCCTGCTTTTCCTTTTGGGCATCTTCCGGACGGGGCAGCAGCGAAGCCGTTTTGATGTAGATCAGCCGTGCCGCCATTTCCAGAAATTCCCCTGCCAGCTCCAGGTCCTGTTCCCGACACTGATCCAGATACGCCAGATACTGTTCCAGCAGGCTGGAGATCTCAATGTCATAGATGTTCAGCTTGTGCTTGGAAATCAGGTTCAGCAGCAGATCCATGGGGCCTTCAAAGACCTCCAGCTTAAACGAAATCGTCTGCATGAACTCACATCACCATCTGCACCAGCGTGCCGATCCACTGGGTCGCCCAGACGAAGAAGTGCATGATCCAGTTGGACAGATAACTCAGCGGTGTGCTCAGTACGCCCACCAGAATCAGGATCCACAGTGCCAGCGACAAATACCGCTGGTTTCGCTCAAGCCACACGGACTGGCGGTACGGCAGCAGCATCATCAGCACCTTGGAGCCGTCCAGCGGCGGCACGGGAATCAGGTTGAACACTGCCAGCGAAATGTTGATCGCCACGAACCAGTACAGCAGCGTATAGATGCCTGTCAAAACGGCGTTGGGGTCGGCATAGTAAAACGGAAAGACGATCTGCATCAGCACCACGCCCACCAGTGCCGCCAGCAGATTAGACAGCGGCCCCGCCAGTGATGTCCAGATGATGCCCTTGCGGGGGTGGTTCATTCGTGCCGGATTGATCGGCACCGGCTTTGCCCAGCCGAATCCGGTCAGCAGCAACAGCACTGCACCAAAGGGGTCTACGTGTGCCAGCGGATTCAGCGTCAGCCGTCCGGCAGCTTCGGCGGTGTCATCACCGCATTTCCGTGCCACCCAGCCATGAGCAAACTCATGCAGCGGCAACACCAACAATATGATCACGATTCTTGCCAGAATCTCATAACGGTTCAAGTTCATAAAATTGCTCAGAATTCCCATTGCTCCAGTCCTTTCCAAATGAAAATGTTCTACCCAGATACCCTATAATGTGTTCTTTTTATTATACATGGTTTTCCGGAAAAATTCAAGCCTATTTTGCCGTTTGACATAAAATTTACAAGATTTCCGCAGGACAGAATGCCGGAAATGTGCCGATTTCTTTTTCAGTTGCTTTTCGAAAATAAGTCTGTATTTGATTTTGCAGTCTGTTTTCGCAAATAATTGTATTTTTCGAAAAGTATTTTGATCGTAAAAAAAATATTCAAAAGAATCCAAGGAAAAGGGTTGCTTTTTTTCGGGAAATTTGATAAAATAGATATGTTAGTTTGCAGACTGCCGCAGAAGTCTATTTTCCGGCGGTCGGCATGCAATGTTAGGATAAGGAGGTGCAGTAGAATGGCTAAATGTGAAGTTTGCGGAAAGGGTGTTACCTTCGGTATCAAGGTTTCTCACTCCCACAGACGGTCGAACAGAACATGGAAGCCGAACGTAAAGCGTGTAAAAGCGATTGTGAAGGGAACTCCTTGTCATATGTACGTTTGCTCCAGATGCCTGCGCTCCGGCAAGATCGAGCGTGCGTAAGCTCTGTTTTTGACAGTTGAATATGAAAAGTGACCGAAAACAAAGGCAATTGCCGCTTGTTTTCGGTTTTTCATTTTTATGAAGCAAAAAGAGCACTCTCCGGCTGGTTTCACCGGAGGGTGCTCTTTTGGGTTTTGAAAATCTGTCACTTCGTGCCGTTTGCCAGCTTACGGAGTGCCTTATAGGACGGCTTCAGTTTGTGATACATGTCTTTCACCTGTTTGCCGTCGTGGTAATAGCGGGACAGCAGGTTGTTCAGTGTCAGCAGGTCTTCCGAAGCGGTGATGATCGCACAGATCCGGTTCACTGCCTGCTTGTCGTCTGTGTCCAGCAGTTCCCGCACTTCCGACTGTAACTCTTTCGGGAACAGCATTGCCGCACTGCTCTTTGCCTTTTTCGGTGCTGCCGGTACGTTTTCTTCTTCTGTTGAAGTCGTATCCGCAGGTGCAGCCGCAGCAGTTTCTTCCAGAGCCTGTACGACATCTCTCGTGGGAATGCCTTTCATTGCATTCTCAATGGTAGAATAAATCGACAGAGCGTGCACATCCTCTTGCAGGTACCGGTCGTAGAACTGCTGGTTCAGGTCGAAGTCGGTGTCCTTGCTGATGATATACAGACGTTCTTTCGGACGGCTGCCGATCAGATAGCCGATATACATGGAAAGCTGCAAGTCCAGTGCATTTTTCACCGTGTTTTTTCTGGTGGACAGTGCCGTCACTTCCATCAGCCGCAGCTTTGCATCACAGGAGATCAGCCGCTGGTGCAGTTCAAACGTCAGCCCGCAGCGGTTCTGTGTGTAGAAAATCACTACCTCGTCCCGCTTTGTCAGATACTCCAAACCGGTCAGTCCCTCGATATAGACATTTTCATAGTCGATCAGATACGTTGCCATTGCATTTCCTCCTTTCCTTTCGATTGGTTCAGGTGCTACAAGAGCCTGTCCTGCACGCTGCAAAACAGGTACAGGACAGGCTCTAAGGTATACGTATCCTCCAGCCGCAAAGCTTGACCTTCAAGAGATACAAAAAAAGAGAACGCCCGCTTGCGTTCTCATCTCTTGGAGGCGCCATCCAGATTTGAACTGGAGAATCAGGGTGTTGCAGACCCTTGCCTTACCACTTGGCTATAGCGCCATTGGAGCGGATTACGAGGCTCGAACTCGCTACCTCCACCTTGGCAAGGTGGCGCTCTACCAGATGAGCTAAATCCGCACTGGCGATCTGGATGGGATTCGAACCCACGACCTCTGCCGTGACAGGGCAGCGTTCTAACCAACTGAACTACCAGACCATGTGGTGGAAACTATAGGGCTCGAACCTATGACCCTCTGCTTGTAAGGCAGATGCTCTCCCAGCTGAGCTAAGCTTCCATCATTTTTTCTCAGCGTCGCATCTCTCAGCGACGTATATTATTATACACCATTCCGAGCGATTTGTCAAGGGTTTTTCGAAATTTTTTTCGAGGCTTTCAAAACGGAAAAAGTACCGAAACTGCGTCACTTTTCCTGCTTTATTGAATCGTTTACAAAAAGTTAATATGTGATTTGCAGAAAAATTTGCTGCCGGACAGCCCGTTTTCCCCTGCCCTGAACGACACCCACAGACGTGAAAACCACACCCACATGCATATGCCGTTCCATTTTTCAAGCACGGAAACCAATACAACAAAACCGCCTGCACTCCAAAAAGTACAGGCGGTTTTTCTCTGGTGGAAACTATAGGGCTCGAACCTATGACCCTCTGCTTGTAAGGCAGATGCTCTCCCAGCTGAGCTAAGCTTCCATGATTCAGCGACGAAATTTATTATACCATATCTTTCGGCATCATGCAAGCTGATTTCGCAGGATTTTCAAAAAATTCACATTTTGGAGCCGACAAAAAACTGCCTGCACCGAGCCGGCACAGGCAGTCTATCATTCCATGAAATCGCGAAGCCGCAATTACATACCAGTTACGTTGAAAGTTACTTCAATGGTTGTCCAGTCGCCAATAGCAGACGGATCCAGAATGGTTGCAGAATAGTCGGACTTGTTTGCCAGATCAGCAATGTTGCCCTCTGCACTTCTTGCATCGCCCGGCATGCCGTCGTCCGGTACCCACTCATTGAAAATGTTGGAACGAATATTGTTGTGCTTTACGCCGTTGATCTCGGTTTCTTCTGTATTGGTGAAGCTTTTCTTGGTCAGCGGGATTTCAGTACCGTCTACCTTGACAGCAGTTACATCGATCACTGCGTTCGGAGTAGCAGTTGCACCGTCCATGATCTGTACAGCCATGAATGCAGTGCCGTTTGCGATCAGGTCGCCGTTTACGTCGCCGGTTGCATCGTAACGGATCGCGTTGGTATCTACGGTAACGCTGACAGTGTATTCGCCGTTGCCGGTGATCGGAGCAACACCTGCATCATAGCACAGATAGTCCGTATCACTGCCAGTGTACTGGAGCCACCACTGACCGTCTGCCATGCTCAGATAAGCCTCGCCAGCCTGCGGAACGACAGCTTCTTCGAAGTCGCCGGTCTGTACCTGCTGCGGAGCAGAGCTTTCGTCTGCGGAAGCTTCTTCACTGGATTCCTCTGCTTCGCTGGATTCTTCAGCACTGGACTCTGCTTCGCTGCTGGAGTCCTTGGAGCTGTCGGAAGAACCGCCGCAGGCGGTGAACGCAGCAGTCATCATTGCAGATGCCAGCAGGAATGCCAGGATCTTTTTGGTCTTGAACATCATAATTTTCCTCATTTCCTTTAGTCGGAAAGTGCACAGACACTTTCGAACGTTCTTCAAAATACAGACAGATCCTGCAAAAGCAGAGGTCTGCACAGTATTATGATACTAGATTTTTCACCAAGATGCAAGATGCTTTTTACACAAATTTCACCCGATAAAAGACCCCACAATTTGTGCAAATTTCTAGACATTCTGCAAACAGATCCGCTTTATACAGCGTTTCCTCTATATAAAAGGTATCCCTGCGGACACAAAAAAAACAGCACGTGTTGTGCACACATGCTGTTGGTTCTGGAGCGAGCGACGAGAATCGAACTCGCAACCTCAGCTTGGGAAGCTGATGTTTTGCCACTAAACTACGCTCGCATCTGCCTTTCGGCAGTTCCGACAGGCGGCAGTGCCTGTACTCTCGCGGAGCAGAAAAATGGAGCTGGAAACGTGACTTGAACACGCGACCTGTGCATTACGAATGCACTGCTCTACCAACTGAGCTATTCCAGCACCGGTTATACCGTGAGATCTCTCACGCAGGATTACCTATTTATTATACCACAAATTCTTGATTTGTCAAGAGGTTTCAAAAAAATTCTCTGAAAAATCAAAAAAACGATTGAAATCGCAGAAAAGATGTGCTATAATAATGAGGTACTGTAAAAGTGCTCGCTGACAAATGATGCGGCGGAAAAAATTTCCGGTTCAGACTTTTGCACTTTTTCTGCAAAAATGCAAAAAAGCGATTGAAATCGCAGAAAAGATGTGTTATAATAGGGTTAAATCCCATGACTTCGTAAAAAGGTAGGTAGCATTATGAAAAAGAAATCCAAATCCATTCTTGCCATTGTACTGGCGATCCTCCTCGTGATCGTGGTGGCAATCTCTCTGACCACGAACATTCTTTTTTCCCGAAAAGACACACCGAAGATTTTCGGGCACTACATCTATCTGATGGAATATGATACTATGGAAGCAGCGGCAGGGGCTGCCGTTGCCACCGGCACTTCCGGACAGGCTGCCGGCTCAGTCGATGACACCAGTGCTGCGGCTTCGATCCACCAGCACACTGCCGTGATCGCTTCCGCCTATAAAGAAACTGATCCGATTGCCAAGAACAACGCTGTTCTGTGCGTACTGGCTCCGGACGACGCTTCCACGGACATCGACGCCGACCGCGTTGCTGTCCGCCGCATCTACAACATCGAACAGGACGAAACCGGCGTTCTGAAGTACTATCCCACTACCATGAAAGCAAGTGATGTGGGAACTGAGCCGCCTGTAACTGTGGACAGCATTCTCGGCAAGTGCTCCTACGAAAGCGGCGAACTGTATACATATGTAAAATTCGCCACCGGCGTTCCGGGAATCCTGATCCTGATGGTTCTCCCCAGCATCATTCTGGTCATCATGCTGATCGTCACCATTGTACGGGCAAGCATGGGACACGATGACGAATACACTTTTGAAGAAAACTATGACGAAGTTTACAGTGAAGATTCCTACGATGACGGCGATTCTGCTTATGATGACGAAGAACTGGGCGGACGCTCTCCGCTGTACCGTCCGTCTGAAGCGACCCAGAGCCGTTCCTTTGAGAAGAAGCGTTCTTCCATTGCGGAGAACTTCGAACGGAAACAGGTAAACCCCAACTCGCCGTACCAGAAGGCTCGTACCATGCAGTTCAAGGCACAGCACGATGTGCCGATCTACACCAATCCGGCAGATCAGCTCCCGCTGGACGGTTCTGCACCGGCAGCCGGCAGCAACACCTACAGCACCCCGCCGATCACAGACGAAACACCTGTCGCACCGGCACAGCCGGAAGCTCCGGTTTCCACTTACCGCGGCAGCCACGAAGCAAGCTCTCCGGAGGAAGCACGGAACCTGGGCGATACCCCGTTCCGCAGCAGCCGTGCATCTGCACCGGCTCCCGCACCGAAGTCTGCTGCACCGTCTGTTTCCAAGAACAAGGAAGACCGCATTGCAAGTGCTTCTGTAGACGAACTGCTGGCAATGATCGAAGACGAAAAGAAAAAGCTGTAATCAGTTACAGCATCATCGAAAAGAAAACGGAGAGGGCGAAGTGCTCTCTCCGTTTTTTTGTTATAGGAAACACTGCATAAAGCCCGCCTGACGGCTTTGCACGCAATCTGCTTGCAGTGTTTCCTATATTCTGTTCTTTTCGGTTATCCCAGTTCGTCCTCCAGCAGGATCATCTGCTCCATGGTTTCGTCCATCTGCACCCGCAGTTCCTCCATACGCTGGCACTTTTCCTGCATCAGCTGATAGTCGCTGCAAACGGCTTCGTCGGTCAGTTCCGCTGTCAGGGTGTCCAGTTCCTCCTGCATCTTGTCCAGCTGCTGTTCCAGACTTCGCAGGTCAGCACGCATTTTCGCCTGCTGGGCACGCTGTTTCTTGGAACGGTACGCCGGCTTCTCCGCCGGTTTTTCCTTGTCAGCAGCCGATCTTTCCGCAGGGGTTTCCTCCGGTTCCGGCTGTTTCTGCTGTGCCTCCAGCCACTTGCTGAAGCCACCCTGATAGGTCGTTGCCCCGTCGGCTTTCAATTCCAGAATGTGGTCTGCCACCTTGTCCAGCAGGTACCGGTCATGGGACACAAACAGCAGCGTTCCCGCAAAGGACTGCATGGCTTCCTCGATGACTTCCTTCATGGCAATGTCCAGGTGGTTGGTGGGTTCGTCCAGAATCAGCACGTTGCCATGCTCCAGCATCATCACCGCGAAACAGACCTTTGCACGCTCGCCGCCGGAGAGTACGCCCACCGGCTTGAACACGTTTTCCCCTGTCAGGCGTACCTGCCCCAGCAGATTCCGCACTTCCAGATCTGTCCATGACGGTACACGGTCATGAATTTCCTGCATCACCGATTTTGTGGGGTGCAGGTTGGTGCTCTCCTGTTCGAAGTAGGAGATCTTGACATTGCTGGTCCAGCGGACTTTCCCCTGATGCGGTAGCTTGTTCTGCAAGATTTTCAGCAGCGTGGACTTGCCAATACCGTTATCTCCGATAATGCCCCACTTTTCGCCGCGGCGAACTTCAAAGGACACGTCCGGCAGCAGCGTTTTCCGTTCTGTCCCCTCGCCCACGGAAATATCAACGTCCTGCACTTTCAGCACTTCCTGCGGCGGATCCATTTCATACGTAAATTCCACCCGTGCCTGCTTGCGGGAAACCAGCGGCTTTTCAATGCGTTCCATTTTTTCCAGCTGCTTCACGCGGCTCTGGGCGGACTTTGCCGTCGAAGCACGGGTGAGGTTGCGGGCAACGTAGTCCTCCAGCTTGGCGATTTCCTTTTGCTGCATCTCGTACTCTTTCCACTGCCGTGCCACAGCCGCTTCTTTCAGCTGGGTGAAAGTGGTGTAGTTGCCCTTGTACCGCGTCAGTCTGCCCCGCTCGATCTCACAGACGCTGGTGCACAGCCGGTCGAGGAAATAGCGGTCATGGGATACCAGCAGCAGTGCTCCCTGATAGTCCTTGAGGTAATCTTCCAGCCACATAACGGTCTTGAAATCCAAGTGGTTGGTAGGCTCGTCCAGAATCAGCAGATTCGGTTCCTCCAGCAGCAGCCGTGCAATGGCAAGCCGTGTTTTTTCGCCGCCGCTGAAACCGGAGATGATGCGGGAATAGGTTTCCTGTGTGAAACCCATACCGTTCAGCACCGTGCGGATCTTCACGTCGATCTGATAGCCGCCGTTGTTTTCGAACCAGGTTTGCAGGCGGTGATATTCCTCCGCACCGGCCATGTCACCGGACTGCATGGCTTCTTCCAGCTGGTGCATTCGCTCCTGCGTTTCCAGCAGCGGACGAAACACGCTCCGCATCTCCTCCCAGACGGTGCTTTCCCGATCCAGTCCGCCCATCTGTTCCAGATAGCCGATGCTGGTCTTGGCGGATCTGGCAATTTCGCCGTCCCCCTCCACCAGATGATCCGGCAGTTCCTGTTCCGTGAGGATCCGCAGCAGCGTGGACTTGCCGCAGCCATTTACGCCCACAAGCCCGATGCGGTCGTGGTCTTCCACCGTCAGTGAAACGTGGGAGAGCACCTGATTGCCGTTATAAAATTTATTGATGTCTGTCATACGCAGCAGCATACTGTTTTCTCCTTTATCCGAAAAGTTCGTAATCTTTTTTATTGTAGCATATTTCCGGAAAAATTACAACTGGTTTTTTGGAAACATCTCGCGGAAATCAATTTTCATGATAGCCTCCCCTGAAAGGGGAGGGGGACCGCCGTTAGGCGGTGGAGAGGTTTTTTCGTAAAATCTTTTTATGACGTTTTCGGCATAAGTGGAAACCCCTCAGTCAGTGCTACGCACTGCCAGCTCAGCACAAGGCACGCCCTACGGGTGCCCTTTCAGGGGAGCCTTACTTGTCAAACCTCATAATTTGGCACAATTTAAATCAACATATTTTTGAAAATTGATTTCCATGTGGAAACATCTCGCGGAAAAAGAAAAGGCACTCCGTGATCTCTCACAGAGTGCCTTGTGATTTCAAAAAACCACCCAGCCGTCTTGCAGCGAATAAAACCAAGCTATATCTAGCAAGGTGGGTATCTTCCCTTCTGCTTCACGCTCCCTTCGTCCGTTACGGTCATTGCCGCAAGCAGGAGGTCTGCAATCCACAGACGGAGTCAGATTCCCTATAAAGGAGTGTTGGATTATAAAAACCGCAATGTCTCGCACTGGGCAGTAATGCCAACCGGAATGCTTCTTCCGGTTTCGTTCTATGTTTATTATAGCACTATCTTTCCCAAAAATCAATAGGAAATTTGTGAAAATTTTTCTACCGTCAACCGGAAGTGCTTACGCTTCCTCTTCGTCCTCCTCGTCGAACATGTCGTTCAGATACTGGAGGAACATGTTGCCTACTGCATCATATTCGTCATCGTCCTCAATGGTGCAGAGCATTTCTTCTCCGTCAATGGTTTCCCGCTTCAGAATGACAAATTCGCCGTCGTCTTTCAGCATGTCTTCTTCATTTTCATGGTACGGAACCAGTGCACAGTATGTTGCATCTTCATATTCCAGTTCGCCCAGAACCTCGAATTCCTGCTCGTTTCCTTCTTCGTCTTCCAGAGTATACAGCATGCCCTGCATATCCATATCCATCATGTTTTCATCTGCCATGGGTAAAACTCCAATCTGCCATAGCGGCGTTTGTTTCGGGAACAATTCCCTGCTTCTATTATACACGATTTTCCACGGCGTGTCAATAGACGAACCGGACAATTTCACCAGGGCAATACCGCACAAAGAGCGTCTGGCGGTATTGCCCAAGAGAATGTTCAAAGCCTCATGATCGCCGCCGCGATCTGCCGGAGCACCGGTGCGGCAGTCTGGTTGCCATAGCCGCCGTCCTCCGCCAGTACCGTCACGGCATACTGCGGGCAGTCCGCCGGAAAAAACGCCGTCACCCAGCCATGGCAGTATTCGTCTCCGGATTCGTCCACCCTGCCGGTCTGTGCCGTAGAGGTTTTTGCTCCCATGGAAACATGGGCAGGCATGCCCTGAAAATCCTCGTCCGCCGCCGTGTAGCACATGAGCCGCCGCAGAAACTGTGCCGTGTCCGCAGAAATGCCGGTTTCAGAAAGTCCCGTTTCCTCCCGCAGCACTGTCCGCCCGTTTTCCGTCACGCCACGCACCAGCCGCACAGCCGGCAGGGTACCGTTTCCGGCAATGGCACAGGTCATACGGGTGATTTGCAGGGGTGTTGCCGTGAGAACGCCCTGTCCGAACGAAAAGTTCGCCTGCTCCGCCGGCAGTTTCAGCTGCTGCAATGTCGGCAGTGTCCCGCTGGAGCCGATCATGTTGGAGGTCAGCACCGTTTCCGTCCCGAAGCCCAGAGCCTTTGCCGTTTCCAGCAGTTCCTTTCCGGAAAACGTCTGCCCCAGTGCGATAAAATAGGGATTGCAGGAATTCCGCATGGCATCTGCCAGATTTTGCAGTCCGTGCCCCTGCGGGTCGTGGCAGCGGAACCGCTGGGAGCCAATGGAAATCGCCCCGTTGCAGTTCCACTGAAACGCCGTTTCCGCACCGTTTTCATAGGCACAGGCTGCCGTCACCAGCTTGAAAATCGACCCCACCGGATAGGCGTACAGGGCACGCTGGATCATGGGGCTGTCCGGATCCTGCATGGCTTCTCCCAGTGCATCGGGCGTGTAGCCGGGAAAGCTGGCAAGCCCCAGAATGTCCCCGCTTTCCACGTCCATGACTACCACACAGCCCTTTTGCAGTGATGCACCGGCAGTTTCACAGATTCGCTGCATCCGAATGTCCAGCGTTGTCATCACGCCCTGCACCGGATTGGCACCGTAACGGACCTGAGCCGCTTCGCCGGCAAGCGGCTTTCCTTTGCCGTCCACGGAAAAAGTCACGCTCCACTGGGAATCCACGCCGCGTAAGACTGCATCATAGGCGGATTCCAGTCCGGCAACGCCTTTCCCCTCCTGCGTATAGCCAATGACATGCTGTGCCGGCTGGGGCGTGGTGTACCGCTGGGGAATCTCCAGCACAGTCACGTCCGGACAGGCAATGTCCGCTGTGTCCACCGTGCAGGTAAAGGGCTTCCCCTGTGCCAGCTTTTCGTAAAACGCTTCCGCGTCCAGCACGTGGGGCAGCAGAGCTTCTGCCGCCTCCGGCGTAGGGCTGACGACTGCGGTGCAGACCGACTTGGTATTGACCAGCGGCACACCGTTCCGGTCGTAGATCGTGCCGGCAGCTGTTCCGGCGGTACAGGTGTAGCTGCCCTGTCCGGCGGCAGCCTGCAAGAGTTCCGGCTTCTGCATCAGCCACGCCAGATATACGGCAACCGCACAAAACAACAGCACCAACAGCAGCCGCAGCACTGCCAGACGATTTTTCAGTTTTCGCATCGCACTTTCCTCCCAAGGAAAGTATGCCCCGCTTTGCCGCGTTCATGCCAAAAAAATACACCATACAGCATATCTGCATGGTGTACTGTAGATGTAGAAGCAAGTGATTATTCTGCTTCCGGCTGGTAAGAGAAACGGGGAAAGGTCGCAGTGGTCGTCATCGGCTTGCCGTTTCCGGAAGCGTACAGGGCAATGTAATTGCCGGTAAAACAGCCGCCTGCCTCTGTAGTCAGATACTGGGTTTCACCGGAGCCTACAGGCTGTACTGTGCCGTCCGCCGTGCGGAACGAGAACTGGTAGCGATCCCGATCGCATTCCAGTCGCAGGGTCATGGTTTCATCGCTGTACGGCAGCACCTGCTCTACGGCACACAGTCCGCCGATCCGCCGCCGCAAAATCACACAGTCCCTGCCGTCCCGCATGGTGCGGGCAATCTCATAGTGATGTGCCGGATTCATGTACACAGTCAGACCGGCTTCTTCCCCCTCCTGCTGCGGCACAAAATGCAGGTCTGCTTCGGCGGTGCAGCAGAAGTGTTCCTGCCGCCGTCCCAGCCACGCCTTGGGGGCATCTTCCCAGAGGGAAACCTCGTTGCCGTGCATCTGTAATCCAGATGCGGTCCGCTGTATCAAGCCCTCCACCGGATTATAGATGTAATTCCACATCAGGTGCAGACTGTCACCGCGGAAATCATCTGTCACCGCACTGCATGCCGCATAGCCTGCGGGAATCTCCTCTGCGGGAGCGTGTTCTACTGTGAATTCCGGCAGCACTGCACGTTCCTCGCCCAGATAGAACCAGCCGTTTTCCAGACGAGCCGGTACCAGCATGGTTTCCCGTCCCAGATTGTGGCGGAACGGATACGCCAGCGGACGATTGCCCAGACAAACTGCCCACCAGTTCCCGTCGGCATCGTCCACCAGATCGGCGTGACCGGCTGCCTTAATGGGCAGGTTTTTGCCGATATTGGTCAGGATCGGATTGTGCGGGCACGGCTCATAAGGCCCCAGAATGGACTTGCTCCGTGCCAGAACTGCCATGTGGCAAAGCTCCGTGCCGCCCTGTGCCAGCAGCAAGTAGTACATGCCGTTGATCTTGTACAGATGCGGCCCCTCCGGATTGTTGGCGGTGCCCTGCCAGAGGGCGTGGGTTTCGCCAATGGCTTCTCCGGTGGCAATGTCCAGCTGGCTTAGATAAATGCCGCCGTCTGTGCCCAGATAGTACACCTTGCCGTCATCGTCAAAGAACAGGGACGGGTCGATTCCGGCAAAGGGCAGCTGAATCGGTTCGGACCACTCGCCTGCGGGATCGGTTGCTGTAACGATAAAGTTGCCGTGATTGTCGCCGGTGACATTGGTCACCACAACATAGAACGTCCCCTCGTGATACCGGATCGTCGGGGCGTAGATGTTCAGACAGTTGGGTGCTCCTGTCACCAAATGTACCTGCGAATTTCGCGTCAGGCAATGTCCGATCTGCTCCCAGTGCACCAGATCCCGACTGTGAAAAATCGGAATCCCGGGGAAATACTCGAAAGAACTGGTCACCAGATAGAAATCTTTTCCCACGCGGCAAATGCTGGGGTCTGGGTGAAATCCGGATAAAATCGGGTTTTGATACTGCATATTTTTTCTCCATTCCGAGAAAACGCCGCATGAAGCTGATACTTTATGCGGCGTTTTTCTTGTTTCCTTTGAAATATCCTATTTTAGCCTGTATAAATGGTGTTGTTTTCCCAATCAAAATCGTCCAGCGACGTGGGGTGTTTTCCCACGGACTCCAGTCCGCAGTACAGCAGCACCGCATACGCATCGTCTGCCGCAATGGTACCGTCACCGTTTACGTCCATACTTTTGATCTCCCAATCGCTCAGCGTGCCGTCCGTCAGGATCGGATAGCCGGCACCGATGCGGGCACTGGCGTACAGGATCAGAAACAGGTCGGTGCTGTCGATGCTGGCGTTTCTGTCCACGTCACCCTTGATATACCGCACCGGTACCGGAGCAGTAGACACCGTGGTTGTCGTGGTAACATTTTCCGTGGTCGTATTTGCAGAAGCTTCTGCGGTCGTGCCGGTGGGAATCGGTATGGTTTTCCATTCCGTAGTGCTGCTTTCCGTTGTCGTGGTCGGCAGTGTGGTGGGCACCGTGATATACGGCGGCAGGGTCACTGTGGTCACAGGCGTTGTCTTTGTGGCGACTTCGGTAGTTGTTACGATTTTGCTGGTGCTTCTCTCGGTGGTGTATTCTACTATTGTCGTTGTCCTGGCTGTCGTGGTCGAAGCGGGAGTTTCATCCGGGAGTGCCTGAAATTCCAGACTGTACTTTTCCGCATAGTTCTGTGCCGGAGAGTTCTTCTGCCCTCTCAGAATCGTATCCCGCGGAAAGATACCTGCTTCGTCAGGCAGCGTGCAGGCATTGCCGGAGAATGTCACCGTTCTCTGCTTGTGCACATACGCGTAAAACGCATTCGCCGAAAGGGTGGTGAAGCATGCCGGAAATGTCAGGTTATCCAGATTCTCACAGCCGCCGAATGCATCACCGCCAACGATTTGCAGGGACGAATTCGACAGATCCATGCTGCCGTTTTCCGTGCTGAGTGCAACGCATTTATAGAACACCGCCTCCGGCAGTTCCGTCAGATTTACCGGAAATTTCACAGCAGTCAGACTGGAGCAGCTGCGAAACGCCGCCACGCCCAGCTTTGTCAGCGTATCCGGCAGCACTACATTCACCAGACTGGTGCAGCCCTCAAAGGCATTGTCGCCGATCGTCTGTATGGCGTTCATGTCCACTAGATTTTTCAACGAGGTGCAGTCCTGAAATGCGGCATTGCCGATCTCTGTCACGCTGTCTGAGAAGATCACCCTTTCTATGGTTTCACAGCCCTGAAACGCTCCGTCTGCCACTCTTATCATGCCATAGGGCAGCGTGACCGAAACCGGAGCCGCATCACTGCACAAAAATCCTGTAGCGATCAGCCGCACCGTAGGCGGAATGACGATCTCGCTGGCTTCTCCGCAGTATTCCAGAAGTACACCGTCACAAATCTTCCAGCTGCTGGACTGCTGCAAACTCCAGCCTGAATTGAAAAAGGCATCTTTTCCCACAGTTTCCACCGTTTCCGGTATGGTTAGATTTTTCAGACTGGTACACATGGAAAATGCATATTCCCCGATCTCAGTCAGTGCAGGGGGAAACGTCATACTCCGCAGATTGATGCAGTTGCTGAACGCACTTGCCCCGATCTTTTTGACAGAATTGCTCATTGTGACATATTCCAGCATGGAACAGCCGCTGAATGCATTTTCCGGAATCTCCGGCAACGTACTGCCGGCAAGCACCGCCATGCTCAAAGAAGTACAGCCCTGAAATGCACTGCTTTCCAGCAGCTGCAACGATTCCGGCAAAACTGCCAGCCGCAGAGCCGTGCAGTCCTGAAAAGCACTCTGGGAGATCACCTGCAATTTTTCGCTGAACTGTACGGTTTCCAGTGCAGAACAGCTCCGAAATGCTCCGGAGCCAACAAAGAGCAGTTCATCCGGCAGCTGGATACTTTTCAGGCTGGTGCAGTGGCGAAATGCCGAAACACCAACAGACTGCACCTGATTTGGCAAAAAGATCTTTTCCAAAGCGTTACAACCGATAAATGCACCGTTGCCGATATACGTCAGGCTGGCGGGAAGCTGTACTTCCGTCAGAGTTGTCTGATCGCTGAACAGCGTATCGCAGAGCACTGCCACACCGTCCGGCACCACTGCGGTTTTCAGTCCGATTTTTACAGAAACTGCCACTCTATCGGAGAGCACTGCCACATCATCTGTCTGGTCTTGCAGCCACGCGGTCCCCTCCAGGATACAGGAGCCGGCACTGGTGATCCCGCTGCCGCCCTTTATCGTTTTCAAAGCCGTGCAGCCACGAAATGCACTGCTGCCTATGGTGGTCACGCTGTCCGGTATCGTCACGCTTTTCAGGGCGGTTTTCTGTTGAAATGCCGATTCGGAAATTGCAGTCACCGGATACCCGTCGATACTGGACGGAATGTCCAGCACAGAGAAATTCCCTTCCATGCCGGTAATCACAGCGTTTCCCGCATCATCTGTCTGATAATAGATACCGTTGAATAATTGTTCCTGCGATTGGCTGGATTCTGCGGCAGCACCTATCCCCTGTGCTGTCCCGAGTACCAGAGAAATGCTCATGCACACTGCCAGCAGGAACGCGGTCCACCTTCTCCAACGATTTTTCCGCATTGCGGAACACTTCCTTTCTTTTCAGCCTGTTTGCCCCCAACATTCGCAAGGGGCGATCCATTCTTTTTCATAAAAATCATTTTTCCGCCAATCCCGCACCGACCTCTGCCAGATGCATCATCAGGTCGTAGACATCGAGATTGTCAATTTTGCCGTCTGCATTATAATCCGCACAGTACAGTTCCACACTGGTGGGATTTGTCCGCACACCGGCTCCGCGACAGGCACAGAGATACAGCAGCAAAAACAGATCCGATGTGTCCAGACTGCCGTCACCGTCCATATCGCCACGCTGCCGGTCGATCGGCCGGAACTGCCGGCTGTATTTTCGGGCGTAGATCTCCGCAGTGGAATTCGCAAAGCCATTGATGCAGGTGCTTGCACTTACCGTTTGTTCCGTGTCATAGATACGGCACGCCGGATTGAGGATCACCAGCTGTTCCAGACTGCCGCAGCCGGAAAAGGCACTGGCTCCGATCTCCTCCACTGCTGCCGGCAGCACGATCTTTTGCAGTGCGGCACAGCCGTCGAAGGCATAGTTGTAGATCGTTTTGATGTTTTCGGGAAGCTCGATCTCCGTCAGACTGCTGCACCCCTGAAACAGAGTGTTGCTGATCTGTGTCATTGCCTGCGAAAGACGCACTTTCCGCAGCGACCGGCAATAGCTGAATCCATGACCGCCGACGTTTTTCACGCTGTCCGGCAGTTCGATCTGTTCCAGCGAAACGCACCAGTGAAACGCATATTCGCCGATGGATTCCAGCCCGTCCGTGATCTGCACCTGCCGCAGGTTGATGCAATTGGAAAATGCAAACGCATCGATCGAACGCAGCGAAGACGGCAACTGTACCGTTTCCACCGTGGTGCAGCCGTCAAAGGCATAGCCGCCGACCGCACGCACGGTATCCGGAACAGTCACATCTTTTTCCGTGCCGGTGTACGCCAGCAGGATACCTTGTCCGGCTGATACGAAATCGCTGGTCTGGTTTTCCAGCCACGAAGTACCCTGCACAATACCCCAGCCGATCTCGGAAACCGTATCCGGAATGGACAGTTCTGTCAGGCGGGAACAGTCCTTAAAGGCAAATTCCCCGATCCGGCGAATCGTGTCCGGCAAAACCACCCGTTTCAGCCGTGTGCAGTCTTTAAACGCGTACTCGCCGATCTCTGTCACCGGACAGCCGTCCAGTTCCGCCGGTATCACCGCTTCGGTCACTGCTGAACGGGCACTTTTGATCGTCACCTCTTGCATCGCAGAAACCGTGTAATAAATGGTGTCCTGATAGATCTTCAGATCCGCACTTCCCGCGGCTGAAACCGGACACATACCGGAAAAGCAGCCGATCACCAGCAGCAACGCCAGCAAAACGGACAAACTTTTCCGTCCGATCTTTCGCAAGGATCCCTCACCTGCCTTTCTGTCCCAATGCTTTGTCAACGCTGTGAAAAACCTGTCAGCAGGCTTTCGGCAACACCGCACAGAGCTTTATTTTCTCATTTTTATTATACCATATTGGAAACAGATACGTCAACCATTTTTCGCAGATTTTTTCAGGGAACACCGACAGGGTATATGAAAAGCGGCATGACGAAACCGCCATGCCGCTTCTTTTGCAATGTGGTAACGAACAGAAACCTGTCCGTTCAGAACGCTACGCGAACTTATGCCAGTTCAGCGAAGAACTTGATGGTGCGAACCATCTGGCTGGTGTAGCTGTTCTCGTTGTCGTACCAAGAAACAACCTGTACTTCATACAGATCATCAGCGATCTTGGAAACCATGGTCTGAGTTGCATCGAACAGAGAACCGTACTTCATGCCGATAACGTCAGAAGAAACGATCGGTTCTTCGTTGTAGCCATAGGACTCAGTAGCAGCAGCCTTCATAGCAGCGTTGATGCCGTCAACAGTTACGTCTGCACCCTTGACAACAGCAGTCAGGATAGTGGTGGAACCAGTCGGAACCGGTACACGCTGTGCAGAACCGATCAGCTTGCCGTTCAGTTCCGGAATAACCAGACCGATTGCCTTAGCAGCACCGGTGGAGTTCGGAACGATGTTTGCAGCACCAGCTCTTGCTCTTCTCAGGTCACCCTTTCTGTGCGGGCCGTCCAGGATCATCTGGTCGCCGGTGTAAGCGTGAATGGTGCTCATGATACCGCTCTGGATCGGAGCATAGTCATTCAGAGCCTTAGCCATCGGAGCCAGGCAGTTGGTGGTGCAGGAAGCTGCGGAGATGATCTTGTCATCAGCAGTCAGAGTGTTGTGGTTTACATTGTAAACGATAGTCGGCAGATCGTTACCAGCCGGAGCAGAGATAACAACCTTCTTTGCACCTGCATCGATATGAGCCTGTGCCTTAGCCTTAGAAGTGTAGAAACCAGTGCATTCCAGAACAACGTCAACACCGATCTCGCCCCACGGCAGCTCTGCAGCGTTAGCCTTTGCATAGATCTTCAGGGTCTTGCCGTCTACAGTGATAGTACCAGCTTCGTCATCAGCAGAAACAGTGTGCTTGTTCTCGCCGATCTTGCCTGCATAACCGCCCTGTGCGGTATCATACTTCAGCAGGTGAGCCAGCATGGACGGCTTAGTCAGGTCGTTGATTGCAACAACCTCATAGCCTTCTGCACCAAACATCTGGCGGAATGCGAGACGACCGATACGGCCAAAACCATTAATAGCAACTTTAACTGACATTGGAAATTACCTCCTAGTTTTTAGGAAAACACCGGCGGAATTGCCGGACCGAAGCCCGATTTTCTCCCAGCGGATTCCTTGATACTCTTATTTTACACCATTTCGGAGAAGAATTCAAGCACTTTCGCAAAAAAAGCAGGGGCAAGGATAGCAAGTTCTCTTATTTTCCACGTTTTCCGCAAAAAAGGAAAGCATATTTTGTGAAAACTGCACAAAAATTAAAAAGCGGACAAAATTATCATTTTTTTTATTTGCCTATTCTGAAATATGTAGTATAATAATAGCATAGAATAATGACAAAAGCATCATGCAGTGAGGAGGAGAGAACGCCCATGCAGCAAGAGGAACTACAGCAGATCCAGAAATGGTGTCAGCAGTCTGAAGACGCCATTCTTTTTTATGCCCCGGACGGCACGCTGCTCTGGCAGAACGATGCCGCGGCAGTCCGGCAGAAACCGCAGAACAGCTCTTTGCCCCGCTATCATAAAAACGGTGCACCGGAAGACGGCATGTTTCTGCTCCGGCGGGGCGGCAGCCTGTACTGCGTCCGGCAGGAGCCGCGGCAGTACGGCGAAAAACCGGCAATACTGGTGCAGATTCACAGCCAGCCGGCAGACGATCTTCTCTGGAGCGATGCCGACAAGCAGCATGAAACGGAAAACCAGATCGCTGCCATGCGGCAAAAGATCTTCGGCATTTCCAACGCCGTCAGCGGGCTGTATCAGATGCTGGAGGAAAACGGCGACCAGATTCCCCGCATGGTGCTGGAAGAACAAATGGAACAGCTGAACATCATTCAGGGCAACTGCTGCCGGCTGATGCGTCCTTCTGTGCTCTGGCTGGAACAGCTGAAATATGTGCAAAAAAACGAGCTTTCGGGCGAAGCTCTTTTTCTGGACCGCGAATTGTCGAATTTTGTCGAATCGTGTCGTATGGTACTGGGAAAAGCACTAAAAATGACAGCCGATGCCGAAAAACCACTCTGCATTTTCGCCAATCGGCGGCGGTTACAGATCTGTCTGCTCTGCATGGTGCTGTATCTGCGGGATCACTGTCCGGAGATCTCCCGCCTGACGTGGCAGACGGAACAGCAGGGCGATCAGGTGGTGCTGCGGTGCACGGCAGTTTCTGACGGCACCGAACCGCCGGCACACCGGCACAGCCAGACGGAACATCTCTATGACACACACTTTCCCTCTCCGGAGGAACAGATCGTGCAAAAATTCTGCCGCACGTATCATGCCGCCGTTCTGTTTTCCGCCGCGGAGGAAATGTGGCAGTACACCCTGCGGTTTCCGCTGTATGAACATGCATCGTTCCTGTCCCTGGAGAGCAGCCGCACCACACTGGACGACGGAATGTTCTCTTTATACCAGATCTTTTTGTCAGATATTTCCGAATACCGGTTCTACTAAAATAGGCTTTTCAATTCAGGCGTTGCTGCTTTTTGCAGTGATTCCTGAATTTTTTGTTAAAACAACAAAATACCATTTCACATTTCACAAAGATTATGCTATAATAGGAAAGGATAGGCAGCACCGCACAAAACTTGTGCGTAAGATGCGTCGGCAGATTGCGTGCAAAGCCGTCAGGCTTTGTGCGATGTTGCCGCTGTAGCAAACTGGGGAAAGGAACGGATTCCGGAATGGCAGAACGACTGATCTCAATACAAGACACAAACCAATTTCAGACATTATGCGGCAGCTTTGACGAAAACCTCAAGCTGCTGGAGCAGCGGTATCACGTTCGTATGATCTGCCGCGGAGAAGAACTGCGGATACAGGGGGACGGTGCACAGGTGGAACTTGCCGCCGGTGCAGTCACGGCTCTGCTGCAAATGATCTCCAACGGACAGGCGATCACGCCCCAGTCCATTCACTATGTTTCCGATATGGTCGATGCCGGCTCTGCCGGACAGCTGGCGGAACTGGCAGATGATGACACCGTCTGTCTGACTGCCGCCGGAAAACCGGTGCACACCCGCACCGTGGGACAGCGGAGTTATGTCCGTGCCATTGCCGAAAATACAATCGTATTCGGGCTGGGGCCTGCCGGCACCGGCAAGACCTATCTGGCAGTGGCTATGGCAGTGCGGGCATTCCGCCGGCACGAGGTCAACCGGATCATTCTCACCCGCCCTGCGGTGGAAGCTGGCGAAAAACTGGGATTTCTCCCCGGCGATCTACAGGACAAGGTAGACCCCTATCTGCGTCCGCTGTACGACGGCTTGTTTGAAATGCTGGGAGCAGAAGCGTTCCAGCGGCATCTGGAACGGGGCTCTATTGAAGTTGCCCCGCTGGCGTACATGCGTGGCAGAACGCTGGACAACGCCTTTATCATTCTGGACGAGGCACAGAACACCACCGGCGAACAGATGAAGATGTTCCTCACCCGTCTGGGCGACGGCAGCCGCATGGTAATCACCGGCGACACCACGCAGATCGACCTGCCGGACAAGCAGAAAAGCGGTCTGGTCATCGCCTCCCGCATTCTGCGAAAGGTCAATGACATTGCAATCTGCGAGTTCACCAACCGCGATGTTGTCCGCCACAAGCTGGTGCAGGACATTATCCGTGCCTACGAAGCGGCAGAACAAAAGCAAGCCCACCGGAAGCCGGAACACACCGACCGGAAAGATGCCGGAAAACACTGAATTTGAAAATTGAAGGCAGCGTATGCTTCTGTGGCAAAGGACAGGGCACGGACAAGTAGGGGGCGATGCCCACATCGCCCCGCGGATTATTCCTACTATATTGTAACTTTTAAAATTTTATAAATGCAAAATCCCTCCACCAGCTTCGCTGGTCCCCCTCCCTTTTCAAGGGAGGCTTATCCTAGTTGCTGCTAATGATAGCGTTTTAAATGTTGCAATGTAGGCAACAAATTGTACAGCCTGTCCCCTGCTTTGCAGAAACACCTGCCGTATAGAAAAGATCTGATTTACATTGCTATAAATGGGCATCCCTAAAAAATGCACAAAAAGATAGGACAACAGTCCCAAAAAGAGTTATAATGTACTTGTAACCTACATTAACTCAAAGGAGTGTTGCCCTATGAGAACAAGTATACACTATTCTGAGAGCTTGTGTTCATCGGTTCAGCACACGTCTTTTCGGCAAATTTTCCTGCTGAACTTCGTCAAATATCCTTGCAATACGACAGTATTCCTGCGGATATTTTCCTTGTCAGCATAAAAATTATGCTCGAAAATCCGCATACTTTACCGATGAACACAAGTTCTCAGATTCGATCCGCAAATGGAATCAAACACTTCTGGCTCATTGCATCTCTTGCTTACATGATCGCTTGCTTCGAATCAAAACGGTACAATTTCTCGGAAGGATATCATTTGCTGTCCCAAACGATTCGAAGAGAGCAGATCTCTTTCATTTTTGACTATGCTCAAAACGGTGGGGATAAGTCTGCCCTTTTGGAGAACATTGCTTAACCACTTTTGTGCATTTTCACGAAAACGGTGTTGGGATGCTCATTTATAGTTGATTTGTTCACATTACTATGATATACTTATCTCAAAGTAACCAAATGACAAGCAAGAGTTTGTGGGTGAGAAAATATGAAAAAACGCAGAAGCAGAAAATATAAAAAGATAATAATAATTTTTGTAACAATGCTGTTCATATCACTTGCTGCGGCAGTTGGACTGTATAAAACAGGTATCTATCGTTTTGACTTTTTGAAAGATGTCTTAAAAAAAGTTGATTTTCAAATGAATACAAATGAACTTGATATTCCACAGGATGCGCTTTCGTTTTCTATTTATGATATTGAGCAAGAAGAATATTTATTTTACGAGGGTGATAGCCAGTTGCCCACTGTCGCAAGTTTGGCAAAACTATTTGCCATTGATTATGCTTTGGGAAAAGTAGATTTGGAAGATATTGTTGAAGTAAATCAAGAGGTATTAGAACTTGTTCCGGCGGGTTCATCTTTAGCAAATCTGTATGCTGGGGAATACACAGTTAAACAAATCATGGAGGCTATGCTTGTTCCTTCCGGAAATGACGCAGCCTATGCGTTGGCATATCATATCGCTAAAAACGAATTAGGCGAAGGTTATACAGCAACGGAATATATAGATTATTTCATGACAGAACTTAGTGAGTATTTAATCGAAGCAGGCTATTCCAAAACAAATTTATATAATGACCCAAGTGGTGCGTCTATGCAAGCTGACTCTCATTTAGATGACATTAACCGCGTAGCGTTGAAGCTCCTTAACTACGATTTTGTTAAAGAATGTATTGGAAAAAGCGAATTTTCAATTCAAACTCCGCAAGGTGAATTTACATGGAAAAATACAAACGAATTTTTAGATGAAAATTCACCGTACTATAATGCAAATGTTAAAGGAATGAAAACAGGAACAATGGCATCTTCCTATAACATTGTTGTTCTGTATGAAAAAGATGGAAAAGCATATTTAATTACCTGTTTAGCGGCACACTCAAATGAGGGGAGATATAAAGCGGTACAGTCTGCTATCAACACGATTATTGAATAATGATCTATAAATGAGCATCCCTAAAAAATGCACAAAAAGATAGGACAACAGTCCCAAAAAGAGTTATAATGTACTTGTGACCTACATTAACTCAAAGGAGTGTTGTCCTATGAAAACAAGTATACACTATTCTGAGAGCTTGTGTTCATCGGTTCAGCACACGTCTTTTCGGCAAATTTTCCTGCTGAACTTCGTCAAATATCCTTGCAATACGACAGTATTCCTGCGGATATTTTCCTTGTCAGCATAAAAATTATGCTCGAAAATCCGCATACTTTACCGATGAACACAAGTTCTCAGATTCGATCCGCAAATGGAATCAAACACTTCTGGCTCATTGCATCTCTTGCTTACATGATCGCTTGCTTCGAATCAAAACGGTACAATTTCTCGGAAGGATATCATTTGCTGTCCCAAACGATTCGAAGAGAGCAGATCTCTTTCATTTTTGACTATGCTCAAAACGGTGGGGATAAGTCTGCCCTTTTGGAGAACATTGCTTAACCACTTTTGTGCATTTTCACGAAAACGGTGTTGAGATGCTCATTTATAGTACATTGCATAGAAAGATTTTATATATAAAATCTCACGAAAGGAGATCATTCATCATGCCAAAAGTAAAAGTCATGGTAAAAAATAATCAAACCGAAGTGCGGGTGCCTGTGGGAATCCGTATGCTCATTCGTCGCTGCTGTCAGGCGGTTCTGGTGGCAGAACATTTCGGGCAGGACGCAGAAGTCAGTGTCTCCTTCGTCAGCAATGCAGAGATCCGCAGACTGAACCGGATCTATCGGCAAAAAGACCGTGCCACCGACGTGCTCTCGTTCCCGCTGGGACAGGACGGGCACTATGACACCAATCAGGAAACCGGCTGTGCACTGCTGGGCGATGTGGTCATTTCACTGGAAATGGCAGTCAAGCAGGCAAACATGTACGGACACTCGCTGGAACGGGAAATCGGCTTCCTGACAGTGCATTCCATGCTGCACCTGCTGGGATACGACCACGAAACCAGCCCGCTGGAAGAACGGAAGATGCGGGAAAAAGAAGAAGAAGTACTGGGCGAACTGGGCATTTCCAGAGAAGCCACCTTCACCAACCAGCCGGAGGATACTGACGCATGACAAAATCTGTTTTTGTGACGCTCGCCGGACACACCAACGCCGGAAAGTCCTCCCTGCTCAACGCCATTATCGGGGAAAAGATCGCTTCGGTCAGCCCGAAGCCCCAGACGACACGCACCCGCATCACCGGCATCAAGACAGTCGGGGAAACGCAAATGGTTTTCATGGACACCCCTGGTCTGCACAAGCCCACGACCAAGCTCAGCGGGCACATGCTGAAAGCGGTGAAAGATGCGGTGGCAGACATTGACGCGGTACTGTTTGTACAGGACTGCACCAAGCCCCTCTCCGAGCAGGAGGAGGAACTGCTCCGTTCGCTGGAAAAGGCAAAAACGCCCACCATTCTGGTGCTGAACAAGATCGATCTTTGCAGCGACAAGTCCAAGCTGATGGCCACCATTGCCAGGCTGAATGCGGCACACCCGTTTTCGGCGACTGTTCCTGTCAGCGTCACAGAAGCCGACGGCATCGACCTTGTGGAACAGGAAGTCATGGCACTGGCACAGCCGGCTCCCCACTACTTCCCCGACGAAAAATTCACCGACCAGCCGGAACGGGTGCTGGCGGCAGAGATGATCCGGGAAAAGATCCTGAACCTGCTGCGGGACGAAGTGCCCCACGGCATTGCGGTTTCCATTGAACGCATGAAGGAACGGGACGACAAGGACTTGCTGGACATTGATGCCACGATCTACTGCGAACGGGAATCCCACAAGGGGATCCTGATCGGCAAAAACGGCACCATGCTCCGGAAAATCGCCACCCTCGCCCGAAAGGATCTGGAACGGTTCTTCTATATTCAGGTGAATTTACAGTGCTGGGTCAAGGTCAAGGAAGACTGGCGGAACAAGGAAGGACTGATCCACAATTTCGGTCTGGACAATCCGGAGTAACCTGCCTGTTCGTTCTCTCACGCATAAATTGCACGATTCCGGAAATCCTATCTCTATCCGAAGAAACAGGAGGAACCTGAGATATGGACGCATGGGATATTTTTTGCATGACCGGACACATTGACGACTATCTGCACTATCGGCAGGGCATGAACGCCAAGCCGCAGAACGCACCCGCAGCAAAGGAGAAGCAGACACATGGAGATCTATCGGGGACTGGTTCTGGCGGAACGCAGTGCCGGAGAACAGGGGAAGTTCATTGATGTGCTGACAGAGCACAACACAGTACAGGAGATCTATGTCCGCGGGGCGAAAAAGAACAGTTCTGCGGGACTTTCTGCGACACAGCTGTTTTCCTATGCCACCTTCAGCGTACAGAAACGCCGGAATCAGTGGTATCTGGACAGTGCCGAACCGATCCGCATCTTCTACCGGCTGCGGGAATCCCTCTCCCGTCTGAGCCTCGCCATGTATTTCGGCGAGTTGATCCGGCTTAGTGTGCGGGAACACCAGACACCGGAAGAAAACTGCTTCGTCATGCGGCTGATGCTGAACACGCTCCACTATCTGGAAAGCGGACAACGCAGCGAAGCATTATTAAAACCCATTTTTGAACTGCGGCTGATGACAGAGCTGGGCATGATGCCCGACCTGCTCATGTGCCGCGGCTGTGGGGTATTTTTACCAAAACGGCTCTATTTCTCCGTGGAAAAGGGCTGTTTTTTCTGTACCGACTGCGGTGCACCGGATTCCCCGCAGGAACCGCTTCTGCTCCGTGCACCGGTATTACAGGCGATGCGGCACATTCTCTTTGCGGATTATGACCGGCTGTTCCACTTTCAGCTGGGGGCAGAGAATTTGCAGATGCTGGGCATCTGTACGGAGCGTTTCGTCCAGTATCACCTGTCGCTGAAGCCCAAGGCTCTGACCTTTTATCGATCGATCACGAACCCGTCCGCAGAGTAACTGCGGATTTTTACCTTTAGGCAACACCAATATCACAGGAGTACTCCCATGAATAAAAATCTGGAAATTCTGGAATTTCATAAAATCTTAGACATGCTGGCGAATCTCTCCGCCAACGACATCACACGGGAAAAAGTTCTTGCCATTACCCCGAATCCCGACCTCGCGGAAGCCCGTGCAGAACTGGAAAAGACAAACGATGCTTTTCAGCTGTCCATACAGTTTGGTGCCCCGCCGTTCCACCGGTTTCAGGATATGCGGATGGGACTGCGGCGTGCAAAGTCCGGTGCCAAGCTTTCGCTGAAAGACCTGCTGGAAATCGCCACGATCCTGCGGCAGATGCAGTCTTTGAGTGACTGGTACGACCGCTGTGCCGGTGTGGAATCCACACTGGACGACCTGTTCAGCCAGCTGGCACCGGTGCCCTTTTTGCTGGAAAAGCTGGATCGTTCCATTCTCTCCGAGGAAGAAATCGCCGATGCAGCCAGTCCGGCTCTGGCGGAAATTCGCCGGAAGATCGGACGTTCCCGCCAGAAGCTGCGGGATACACTGGACAGCATGATGCGGCGGCAGGAGGTGCAGGACTGTCTGCAAGACAACCGTGTCACGCTCCGTGACGGACGGTTCGTACTGCCGGTTCGTGCGGAACACCGCAGCAAGATTGCCGGTCTGGTGCACGACACCTCCGCCACCGGTCAGACCATTTTCATCGAACCCATTGCTGTGGTCGATGCCAACAACGACATTCGCCTGCTGGAATTGCAGGAGGCAGAGGAAATCGAACGCATCATTGAGGAACTCTGTACCGAGTGCGGCACATGGGCGGATACCATTATCCGCGACATTGCCGTTTGTGCAGATCTGAACGTGTATTTCGCCAAGGCACGTCTGGCGGAACAGATGCACGCCTTTCCGCCTACGCTGACAGACGACGGTGTGATTCTGCTGAAAAAGGCACGTCACCCGCTGATCCCCTACAAGAAAGCGGTACCGATCAGCTTCACGCTGGGCGATACTTATCAGGCTCTCATTATCACTGGTCCGAATACCGGCGGTAAGACGGTTGCTCTGAAGACCTGCGGACTGCTGACCTTAATGGCAATGAGCGGCATGCTGATTCCGGCGGCAGAGGGCAGCCGCATTTCCGTTTTCAACAATGTGCTGGCAGACATCGGCGATACCCAGAGCATCGAGCAGAACCTTTCCACATTCTCTGCACACATGCGAAGTGTCATCGAGATTCTGGAACAGGCAGACCGGCACTCGCTGGTGCTGCTGGACGAATTGGGTTCCGGTACAGACCCCATCGAGGGTGCGGCTCTGGCAGAGGCTGTCATTCAGCGGCTGAAAGACAACGGGGCAAAGCTGATGGTCACTACCCACTATCAGGAACTGAAGCTGTATGCCACCGAGCAGCCGGACGTGCAGAACGCCTCCTGTGAATTCGACATTGAAACTCTCCGCCCCACCTATCGGCTGATTCTGGGTTCTCCCGGGAAGTCCAACGCGTTTGCCATTTGCAAGGGGCTGGGGCTGTCGGAATCGATCATTGCCGCGGCGGAAACGCTGGTCAGTCAGGAAAATCTGCGATTTGAAGAAGCGGTTTCCAAGCTGGAAGAAACCCGAAAGGCTCTGGAACAAGACCGCAGTGCCATGCAGGAAGCCCTGCGGCAGGCGGAAGAAGATGCGGCAAAGCTGCAGGAAGAAGTCCAGCGTACCCGCACCGACCGCGAAAACATCATGGAACAGGCTCGGCTGGAAGCCATGCGAATCGTGGAAACCACCAAGGCACAGTCCAACGAGATGATCTCCGAACTGGATCAGCTGCGGAAAGCCAAGGAAAAGGCGACTTTCGGGGACGATGTGATCCGTGCCAAGGGCAACGTCAAGCGGGGCTTCCGGAAGATGTACGAAACCGCCAACCCGCTGACCGAGGTGCCGGACGAGGACTATGTGCTCCCGCGGGAATTGCAGGTAGGCGACACCGTCATGCTGACCGACACCAAGCAGAAAGCGGTAGTTGCCGGAAAGCCGGACAAGAACGGCACTGTCTTTTTGCAGATCGGTGCCATGCGTACCAAGGTGCCGCAGGAAAAGCTGCGGCTGGTTGCCGGTGCGGAGGAAAAGAAAAAGAGCCAGCAGAAACAGCGGCAGACTGCCGGACGGGTTTCGGCTCAGGCAGCCAGACGGGGCACCATGGAACTGGATATTCGCGGCTGTACCTGTGACGAGGGCGTTTATCAGATGGATGCTTTTCTGGACAGAGCCGTCATGTCCCACATTGCCACGGTGACGATCATTCACGGCAAGGGCACCGGACTGCTGCGAAAAGCCATTCACCAGCGGCTGAAACAGCTGAAATACGTCAAGAATTTCCGCCTTGGCACGTTTGGCGAGGGCGAAGACGGCGTGACCATTGTATCACTGGAGTAACGGCAATATGACAAATCAACGGGAAAGCATTCTCCGCTATGCCGCGGAAAATTTCGGCACCACGCCGGAATACCTGTGGAAAAGCACACCGGACGCGGCAGTTCTGCGGCACAGAGAAAACGGCAAATGGTACGGGCTGCTGACGGATATTCCCGCGGAGAAGCTGGGACTGCCGTCTGGCAGAACGGTGCATATTCTCAATGTGAAGTGCAGTCCGCTGGAAACCGGTTCGCTGCTGCAAAAGGCGGGAATCTTCCCCGCGTACCACATGAATAAGACACACTGGGTCACTGTCCTGCTGGACGGCACACTGCCGGAACCGGAACTGTTCTGGCTGCTAGAAGAAAGCTACAGTCTTTCCTATGGAAATCAATTTTCATAATAGCCTCCCCTGAAAGGGGAGGGGGACCGCCGTTAGGCGGTGGAGAGGTTCTTTCGTAGAATCTTTTTATGACGTTTTCAGCATAAGTTAAAACCCCTCAGTCAGTGCTACGCACTGCCAGCTCCCCTTTCAGGGGAGCTTCACTTGTCAAATTTTATAATTTGGCACAATTTAAATCAATATATTTTTGAAAATTGATTTCCGTGAGTCTTTCCATGCCGAAACCACGGAAACGAAAAGAGGAACGTACATGAAAATCTGGAACGCGACCATACATACGATGACAGATGCCGGCATTCTGGAAAACGGCTATGTCTGCATAGAAAACGGCAAGATCACCGCCGTGGAGTCCGGCAAGCCGGCGGAACTGTCGCCGGAGGATATTGATGCCGGCGGTTCGGTGCTGCTGCCGGGCTTTATCGATGCACACACCCACCTCGGCATTATCGAAAACGGCATTGCTTTCGAGGGGGACGACTGCAACGAAGCCACCGATCCTTTTACCCCGCATCTGCGTGTCATTGACGGCGTAAACCCGCTGGACCACTGTTTTGCCGAAGCACGTGCAGCCGGTGTGACTACGGTGATGACTTCTCCCGGCAGTGCCAACGCCTGCGGCGGCACCATGGCGATCCTGAAAACAGCAGGACGTATGGCAGACCGCATGCAGATCGGCACCGGTGTGAAATTTGCCCTTGGCGAGAATCCCAAGAGCGTCTACAACGACAGGGACGAAACGCCGATCACCCGCATGGCGACAGCGGCAATGATACGGGAGGGGCTGGCGAAAGCACAGCGGTATCAGCAGGAACTGGACTTTGCGGAGAGCGATCCCGACGAACACATGCCGGACTACGATGCCAAATCCGAAGCACTGCTGCCCCTGCTGGAACGAGATGTGAAAGCACACTTCCACTGTCACCGGGCAGACGACATCTGCACTGCCATTCGCATTGCCAAGGAGTTCAATCTGGACTATGTGATTATTCACGGCACGGAAGGGCACCTGATCGCGGACATTCTGGCGGAGGAGAATGCTCCAGTAATTGCCGGTCCGATCTTGTGCGACCGATGCAAGCCGGAGATGCAGCACCTCACCATTTCCGGTCCGTCTATAATGCAGAAAGCGGGTGTCAAGCTGGCACTGTGCACCGACCACCCTGTGATTCCCATTCAGTATCTGCCCACCACGGCGGCTCTGGCAGTCAAGGGCGGCATGCAGCGGGAAGATGCCTTATATGCCATTACTGCCGGTGCGGCGGAGATTCTCGGTGTGGAGAACCGCATAGGCAGCATTGCCGCAGGCATGGACGCGGACTTACAACTTTATCGCGGTGATCCGTTAGATCTATTATGCGATCCATGGCTAGTAATGATTAACGGGCGGCGGGTCGCCGCTGACCTTACGCCCCAATTTCAAGTGTAAAAAGGGTAGTGTTACGGCGGCAGCAGCCGCCTGTATGCCCCTCCGGGGGATTGCGGCGAGTCGCCGCTGACCCTTCCCCCCAATTTCAAGTGTAAAAAGGGTAGTGTTACGGCGGCAGCAGCCGCCTGTATGCCCCTCCGGGGGATTGCAGCGAGTCGCCGCTGACCTTTCCCCCCAATTTCAAGTGTAAAAAGGGTAGTGTTACGGCGGCAGCAGCCGCCTGTATGCCCCTCCGGGGGAGTTTTGTTGATGAAAATTCACAAGGCAAAAAAGGCTCCCCTGAAAGGGCACCCGCAGGGCGTGCCTTGTGCTGAGCTGGCAAGCCGCAGGCTTGACTGAGGGGTTTCTTCTGTGAAACCTGAAACAGGAACAAAAGATTTCGGCAGAACCTCTCCACCGCCTAACGGCGGTTCCCCTCCCCTTTCAGGGGAGGCTAGGCTATAAACACATCAAAAAGCCAACACTGCAACTACAGGCAAGGGCAACAACCGGCGTTGACAAGCCCTAGGCGGACAGCGAGGGCAACGAGCGAATTCCGCCGGACGGTTTTGACATGGCTGCCCCAGAAAATTACTGTCCTCGGGCAAATGTGGGCATCGCCTCCTACATATTGAAAAGAGTTTTCTGTAAAACCGAAAACATAGGAAAAAGATTTCACCAGAAGCCGTCCACATGGGCGGCTTTTGTTGTTGCAAAATTTTTTTTCAAAAAGTGAGATATTTTGACCCTCTGGATTGTTATAGGGGTGAAGTACTTCAAAAGGCAACACAAACCAAGGAGGTGTACCACATGGACGAAGATGTATTCCGCGGCAAGCTGAAACAATACAAAGATACCGTTTACCGCATTGCCTTTACCTATCTGCGGAATCAGGCAGATGCGGAAGATGTCGCACAGGAAACATTCCTCAAGTTTTATCTGCGGGAAAAACCGTTCCCCGATGTCGGCAGCGAAAAGGCGTGGCTGATTCGGGTGACGCTGAACGCCTGCCACAACCTCCGGCGGTCGGTCTGGTTTCAGAATCGGGCGGAACTGCCAGAAAATCTGGCGACTGCGTTTGAAACGCCGCAGGACAATGCACTGTACGCGGCGGTGTTCTCCCTGCCGGAAAAATATCGGGTGGTGATCCTGCTCTACTACTATGAGGAATACTCCGTGCAAGAGATCTCCGAAATGCTGCAACGCAACCCCTCGACCATACAGACACAACTGGAACGTGCCCGAAAAAAACTGAAAGCACTCTTAGAACAGAAAGGTGGGTTTCACTATGGACAAACGACAATACAAGCAGCTCATGGAACAAATTCAGATGTCTGATGCCTGCGAGCAGCGGATTCTGAACGCAGTACACCAGACGAAAATGCCGCAGCTGAAAAAGCACATCACATGGCGAAAAAGAGCCGGCATTGCCCTTGCGGCAGCTGCCTGTGTGGCAGTCGTCAGCGTCTTTTCTGTAGCAGCTGCACAGAACACCAGTCTGCTGGAGAAACTATTCCCGTGGGCAGAGTCGGTAGACGTGCCGGAAACGGCAGTGTTCACCAACGGACAGATCGAATCCTTTACCGTAGACGGCATGGACGGTCTGAACATTACCCCTGTTGGCGTGGTCAATGATGCAAAAAATGTTTATCTGATGATGCGTATTGTTCCCAGTGATCCTGATTTCAACCCTGCAAAAAGAGCGATTGTAAACTATAATTCCGGTTCAGGCATTGTATATCCGATGATCAACGGGGAAAACAAACTCGATGATGCAGATAAAGATGATCCCTATTACTTGGGGAAATATGAATTTTTCGAACGGACAGACATACCGGAAAAAGACGGTTCGTACACCGCATTTTATCAGCTGCAATTTACAAACGGTATTACCTTTGACCATCTTAATTTTACCATTGGACTGACTGATATTACAGATCTCATAGAAAAACAAAATGGATTTGTAAAATCTGAACAAACAGAACTACTGGGAACGATCGATGTCACAGTTTCACTGGATACCTCTGTTCAAGAAGTGACATTGAACTATACAGAACCGATTGCAATTCCCAATAAAAACGGCACTGGTTATCTGAAACATCTGGAAATACAGGCACTTTCGATGCAGCTTTCCGGCACAGGAGATATGCAGCTGTTTGATTCCTATGATTCCGCTTATCCAGTAACGATCACCTATGCAGACGGCAGCACTATGACACCAGATTGTAAAAACAGCAGTATATCATTCACCGACCAAAGTGATACGCCTTGGGAATATAGCATTGATTTCGACGAGCCTATCGCCCCAGAAGGCATTGTTTCCATTGAATTTGGCGGCACAACTATTCCATTCCATTGACAGTTTCATCGGCGGCACCATGCAAAGCGTGGTGTTGTCCGCATACTCTTCCCGACACCCTGCTTTTCTCCAGCAGGGTGTTTTTCTGTTCGGACAAAAAAATCCCCGAACAAACGTCGTGACGATGTCTGTTCGGGGAGTGGTTTGATAATAAGCCTCCCCTGAAAGGGGAGGGGGACCAGCGAAGCTGGTGGAAGGGTTCTCTGTGGAATCTTTTGCATAATGTCTTAGGTTACACGGAAGTACCCCTCAGTCACCTACGGTGACAGCTCCCCTAAAGGGGAGCCTGAATAAGAGCCTCCCCTTTAGGGGAGGGGAACCAGCGTAGCTGGTGGAGGGGTTCTCTGTGGAATCTTTTTCTGAATGTGTCAGGTTCTACAGAAGAACCTAACAAAACTGATATTAGCCCTTTCTCCGCTTGCGGTTATAGCCGCCGCTGCGGGCACGCTGGTTATAGCCGTGACGGGACTGGCGGTGCTGTCCGCCGTTTCTGCCGCCGCGTCCGCGGGAGTCGCCGCGATAGTCGTTATCCCGTTCCTCATACCGCCGCACGGCAACGGACTTGCCGTTGATCTTTTCGTTCTGCATGGAGTCGATAACGAAATCGGTTTCCGTTTCCGGCACTTCCACGGTGGTGTACTGGTCGTGAATGTCGATCTTGCCGAACTCGTTGCCAGCCATGCCGGTGGCTTCTACCAGTGCTCCCAGAATGAAATTCGGTGCCATGCGGTCTTTTCTGCCGGCGTTGATGTGCACCCGAACCGTCTTGGCTCCGGCACGCTTGCCCTTGCGAATGGGCTTCGGCACGTCAAATGCCGGCAGGTTCTTGGTGGCATCGTCCAGCTGCTGCTGAATCAGAGCCGCCAGCAGCTGTTCCGGTGATTCGGTCTGTGCCAGCAGTTCCTGTGCCACTGCCAGTGCTTCTTCCGAAGCCGGTGCTGCCGCCAGTTCCAGCAGCTTGGCACGGGTTTCCGCTACGGCTGCACTGCGGAGTTCCTTGGAAGTGGGCACCGGAATCTCGGTGATGTCCGCCTTGGTATAGCGGGAGATTTCCCGCATCTCCATTTCCTGCTTTCTGCCGCTGAGAATGTTATACGCCGCACCGGTCTTTCCGGCACGTCCGGTTCTGCCGATCCGGTGGATATAGTACTCATGATCCTGCGGCAGGTCGTAGTTGAATACTGCGTCCACGCCCTTGACATCAATGCCGCGGGCTGCCACGTCGGTGGCGATCAGAATGGTATTTCTGCCGCTTTTGAAGCCGTTCATCACCTGTGTCCGCTGAAGCTGCTTCATGTCGCCGTGAAGCCCTGCCGCGGAAAAGCCACGCAGACAGAGGGCTTCGGTCAGTTCGTCTACCATTTTTTTGGTGTTGCAGAAGATCATGGCAGACTTAGGCTGTTTCGACAGCAGCAGCAGCTGAAGGGCATCGGTCTTACGTCCCATGGGCACGCTGACAGAAAACTGTGCAATTGCGTCTACTGTCCGGTGGGCACTCTGAATCTGCACCAGTACCGGCTCTTTTTGGTACTGCTTGGTAATTGCCAGAATTGCCGGCGGCATGGTGGCGGAGAACAGCACAGTCTGGCGTTCCTCCGGAATCTGTGCCAGCACCGATTCGATGTCCTCGCGGAAGCCCATGTTCAGCATTTCGTCAGCTTCGTCCAGCACGATCGTTTTCAGGTTGTCCAGCTTCAGGGTACGGCGGCGGAGGTGGTCAAGGACACGTCCGGGAGTGCCGACCACCAGATTGGCACCGTTTTTCAGCTGGTAGATCTGGCGTTCCATGCTGGCACCGCCGTAGACTGCCACCGGCTTCACCTGCTTCTGAAAGCGGGCAAACTTACGGATCTCGTCGCATGCCTGCATTGCCAGTTCCCGTGTGGGACAGAGGATCAGGGCACAGACACTGCGGCGTTCCTCCTGCGGCAGCTGTCCCATTTGCTCCAGAATCGGGATACTGAACGCCGCGGTTTTTCCGGTACCGGTATTGGACTTGCCGATCACGTCCCTGCCCTCCAGCAGCAGCGGGATCGCCTTTTCCTGAATTTCAGTCATTTCGGTAAAGTCCAGCTGTGCCACAGCTTCCAGCAGCGGTGTGGATAGATTCAGTTCTTCAAATCGCATTCTTTTTCCTTTCCGATTTTGGGCAATACCGCACAAAGATTGTGCGGCAGATGCGTCGTCAAATTTTTCGTCAGATGAAACAAAAAGCGGAGTGAATACTTGATGTATTCACGAGCATTTTTGTGAAATATGGCGGGAAATTTGCAAGCAGATGGCGTGCAAAGTCGCCAGACGCTCTTTGTGCGGTATTGCCTTTGCTGTTCCTGCTGGTACTGTCAGGGTATTGCTCCCCTGCCTGTGCTCTGTTGCCGCATCTGCGAACTCACAATAACCATTCAACTTTCCCATACGATGTCTGTCATACCATGAACAGCAGTTTTCTCTCTTTTTCGTTTCCGCAAAAAAGCGTACCCAGCACCGCCCGAGGCGAAACCGGATACGCCAATTTTATACATTATAGATTAGGCTCTCTTGAAAAGACACCCAAAGGACGTACCTTTTGCTGAACTGGCAGCCGCAAACTGACTGAGGGATTTTGCTGCGAAATCTGCAATTCAAGAAAAATTTTACCTGAATCCCTCCACCAGCTTCGCTGGTCCCCCTCGTACTGAGCGGTCCCCTCTGCCCTGCGGGCATCTCCCCACCCCGTGGGGAGCCCCCCTTTTCAAGGGAGGCTAATTTTTGTAGTCGTCACTATAACATAAAATTTTAGCCGTTACACAGCCTTAGTCTTCCTCCGGCATGCTCCAGTTGTGGAATACGTTCTGCACGTCGTCATCTTCTTCCAGATTCTCCAGCAGCAGGTTCATCTTCTTGACTGCTTCTTCGTCGTCCAGTGTGGTATAGGTAGACGGGATCTGCATGACTTCTGCGGACAGCACGTTATAGCCCTTTTCGGTCAGACCTTCCCGCAGACCACGCAGAGCCGCCGGTGCACAGGAAACCTCGATCACTTCTTCATCGTCCATGGAGAAGTCGTCTGCATCAAACTCGAAGCAGTCCTCCATGACCTGATCTTCGTCCAGACCGTTGTTTTCCAGCACCAGCACGCCTTTTTCGCTGAACATAAAGGATACGCAGCCGGAAGTGCCCAGATTGCCGCCGAACTTATCAAAATAGTGGCGGACGTTTCCGGCAGTACGGTTCTTGTTATCGGTCAGGCACTCCACAATGACTGCCACGCCGCAGGGGCCATAGCCCTCGTATACGATAGATTCGTAGTTATTCTTGTCGCCCTCGCCGGCTGCCTTCTTGATGACACGGTCGATGTTGTCGTTAGGCACATTGTTGGACTTTGCCTTTGCGATCAGATCCCGCAGCTTGGCATTGCTGCTGGGATCGGGGCCGCCCTCTTTCACGCAAACGGTGATTTCTCTGCCGATCTTGGTGAAAATTTTGCCCTTGATTGCGTCAGTTGCTTCTTTTTTCCGCTTGATATTATTCCACTTCGAATGTCCTGACATTGGATTCACACTCCTTATTCTTCCGCAGGCGTTTCGCCTGTATGCATCACAATTTCAAACAGTTCTTCCAGCCGTTCTCCGGCACCGGTCAGGTGCAGATAGCCGAACAGGCTCTCCAGTCCGGTCGCCCTATGATAATCCTGTGCAGAAGTATGGCGGGGAACAGTGTTATTGGCATTTCTGCCGCGTTTATAGACACCGGCTTCGTCCTCCGTCAGGTGGGACAGCAGTCGCTCTGCCGCCGCCGCCTGAAACGCAGCACACACCAGCTGTACCTTTTGGTCGTGGAGTTTTGCCGCCGGCTGATTCGCCTGCCGCAGCAGGTATTCCCGCACCATGACCTCGTACACGCTGTCCCCCAGAAATGCCAGTGCCATGGGGCTGTATTGTCTTGCCTGTGCCTGTGTCAACGGTTCCATCTGCTCACCTCATTACGGCACAAAGTCGAATGCAAAGCCCAGAATGTCTACGGTGTCGCCCTCCTGAATGCCCTGTTCTTCCAGTGCATCGATAATGCCGCTGCTGCGGAGCACCCGCTGGAAGTATTGCAGAGAGGAATAGTCCTCCATGTTAACTGTCCGCAGAATCGGTTCCAGCCACGGGGCATTGACATAGTACACGCCGTCTTCCACTTCGATCTCGAATTTGCCGTGGGCATTTTCTGCCAGTTCTTCCGGCGAGGGAGCCTCTGCCTCGTATTGCAGGATCGGCGGCAGGGTTTGCAGCAGAGCTGCTGTCGCCTGTACCAGTTCCGCAGTGCCCTGTGTGGTCGCTGCGGAGATCTCGTAGAACGGCAGTCCCTTTTCCTCGATATACTGCCGGAACCGTGCGATCTGTTCCGGCTCTGCCATATCGCACTTATTGGCAACCACGATCTGCGGACGCTCTGCCAGATCTTCGCGGAACCGTTCCAGTTCGCCCTGAATGGTGTCGTAATCTGCAATGGGGTCACGTCCCTCACTGCCGGAAACGTCCACCACGTGGAGAATCAGGCGGCAGCGTTCCACATGCCGCAGGAAGTCGTGTCCCAGACCGACACCGTCGCTGGCACCCTCGATCAGTCCCGGAATGTCTGCCATGACAAAGGACTGTTCCTCTGCCACGCGAACCATACCCAGCACCGGTGTCAGGGTGGTGAAGTGATAGTTGGCGATCTTGGGCTTTGCCGCACTGACTACGGAGATCAGGGTAGACTTGCCCACATTGGGGAAGCCCACCAGTCCCACATCTGCCAGCAGCTTCAGTTCCAGTGTGACATCAAATGCCTCACCCGGAAAGCCCGGCTTTGCAAAACGGGGGATCTGTCGGGTAGATGTGGCAAAATGGATATTGCCCTTTCCGCCTCTGCCGCCCTTTGCAAGGATCTGCGGCTCATCGGTGGAGAGGTCTGCCATGATCCGACCGGTCTTGGTTTCCCGCACCACGGTGCCGCGGGGCACGCGGATCACCAGATCCGGTGCACTCTTTCCGGTACAATTGCGGGCACCGCCGTTTTCGCCGCGTTGTGCCACATACTTCCGCTTATAGCGGAAATCGATCAAGGTAGAAAAGTTGTCATCTACCTGAAAGACCACGTCGCCGCCTTTTCCGCCGTCGCCGCCGTCCGGTCCGCCTGCCGCCACGTACTTTTCCCGATGGAAAGAAACTGCACCATCGCCGCCGTCGCCTGCTTTAATAGAAATCCGTGCCTGATCGACAAACATCTCTCACATCTCCTCTCATATCACGGTGCATTTCTGCACATTCATATAATAAGAAAATCCCAAGCATACAAACGCTGCTCGGGATTTCCAGTCGTTCTTCACTGATCCGACAAAATTGTCGTTTCGTTACTGTGCAGCGTATACGCTGACCTTCTTGCGGTCACGGCCAACACGCTCAAACTTTACAGTACCATCCACGGTTGCGAACAGGGTGTCATCAGAACCGATGCCAACACCTGCACCCGGATGAATGTGAGTACCTCTCTGGCGAACCAGAATGTTGCCAGCCTTTACGAACTGACCATCTGCACGCTTTACGCCCAGACGCTTGGACTCAGAGTCACGACCGTTCTTGGTAGAACCGGAACCCTTCTTATGTGCAAAAAACTGTACATTAATCTTCAGCATTTTCTTACACCTCCATGTGTGTGACTTGGATATTCGCAGGAAAGACCTTGGACAATTCCCCCAGCTGCAATTCCAGACCGGCAAACAGCCGCTGAACATTTCCGGACGGATCCGGTTCTTTCAGCTGTATCGAAACCAATGCCGGTTCTTCCTGTTCCGCCGCCGAAACGGGGAGCCGGAAAATTTCCGTCATCAGGTTTGCCACAGTCTGTACGGTCGCGGAAACATAGGCACAGATCACATCTGTCCCCTCCTCCGAATAATCGGCGTGTCCGCTGATCTCACAGCCGGTGTACTGCTCTCCTGCAAGAAAAAAACGTGCGGAAATCATTTATGCCTCGATGGCTTCGATCTGCACCTGTGTATACGGCTGTCTGTGACCCTGCTTCTTCTTTTCGCCCTTCTTCGGCTTGTAGGTCATAACCGTAATCTTCTTTGCCTTGCCATTCTTGATGACCTTGGCACGTACAGAAGCACCGTCAACATACGGAGCACCGATCTTCAGACCGTCCTCGCCGCCAACTGCTACAACCTTGTCAAAAACAATGCTGTCTTCTGCTTCCACGTTCAGCTTTTCGATAAAGAGCGTGTCGTTTGCCTTTACCTGATACTGCTTTCCGCCGGTTTCAATTACTGCGTACATAATTCTTGGCACCTGCCTTTTACAAAAACTCGCTGCTGAAGGCACACCAAAGTGTTTCGAAACCTCCACGCATGCGGCTTTTTTATTATACCATACTTTTCGGGGCTTGTCAACTATTTTTTTGAAAAAAATCTGCCGGCAGGACTTTCCCCGCCGGCAGCGTTTTCTGGCGTTCCAGAGGTGATTCGAACACCCGACCTACCGCTTAGGAGGCGGTCGCTCTATCCAGCTGAGCTACTGGAACATGACAGAAACGGTGCACGGTTCGTTGGAACGTGTCCGTTTCCGATCAAAAAAGTTTAGGCAATACCGCACAAAGATTGTGCGACAGATGCGTCGTCAAATTTTTCGTCAGATGAAACAAAAAGCGGAGTGAATACTGGATGTATTCACGAGCATTTTTGTGAAATATGACGGGAAATTTGCAAGCAGATGGCGTACAAAGTCGCCAGACGCTCTTTGTGCGGTATTGCCTTTATGCCTTTACGCCGTACTGTTCCCGATATGCCAGCATTGCGTCCAGATGTTCCTTGCCCGGAATGACCTCATCGCGGATCCCCTGAATGATGTCCTCCATGTTGACGATAGAATATACCGGAACGCCGTACTTTTCATAGACAGCCTGTACTGCGGACTTTTCGCCCTCCAGTGCACGCTCCATACGGTCTACAGTGATGACCATGCCGGTGATGTCCACATCAGCAGCACTTTTCAGCTTCGGATACACTTCAGCCATTGCCTTGCCGGAAGTCATAACGTCCTCGATGATAACGACCTTTTCGCCGTCTGTCAGCTTCTTGCCCACAAACATGCCACCCTCGCCGTGGTCTTTGACCTCCTTGCGGTCGAAGCAGAAGTTGACATCTTTCTGGTACTTGTCCGCCAGAGCCACTGCCGCAGCTGCTGCCAGCGGAATGCCCTTATAGGCAGGACCGAACACGGTTTCCACCGGAATGTTGTGCTCGGCAATGCAGGCTGCATAATAGCGTCCCAGTTCCATCAGCTGGGCACCGCTGTGATAGTTGCCGGCGTTGATGAAATACGGTGCTTTTCTGCCGCTTTTCAGGGTGAATTCCCCGAACGTCAGCACGCCGCAGTCTACCATAAAACGCAGGAATGATTCTTTGTATGTCATCAGTTGGTTCTTCCTTTCTGTTAATCCATGCACACAGCGTTGCCGCTGTCCATACTATTATTATAGCGAAAATCAGAAGCCTTGTCAAGGAAATTTGCTGGGGAATCAATTTTCATAATAGCCTCCCCTAAAAAGAGAAAGGAAACCCCTCAGTCAGCCTGCGGCTGCCAGCTCAGCACAAGGCACGCCCTTCGGGTGCCCTTTCAGGGAAGCCAGACTTTTTAGAGTTTGCAAAACCTTACTTCTGCAATGTGCCGCTGGACAATGCTTTCAGATAGGCGTTGATGAAGCCGTCCAGATCGCCGTCCATGACTGCCTGAATGTTGCCGTTTTCGAAGCCGGTGCGGTGATCCTTTACCAATGTATAGGGCATGAACACGTAGGAACGGATCTGGGCACCCCATGCGATTTCCTTCTGCACGCCCTTGATGTCGGCAATCTTGTCCAGATGTTCCCGTTCCTTGATCTCCACCAGTTTTGCACGAAGCATCTTCATCGCGTAGTCCTTGTTCTGGTACTGGCTTCGCTGTGTCTGGCAGGATACCACGATGCCGGTGGGCAGGTGTGTCAGACGAACCGCGGAACTGGTCTTATTGATGTGCTGTCCGCCGGCACCGCTGGCACGGAACACGTCCATTTTGATGTCTTCCGGACGAATGTCCACTTCCATGGAGTCGTCGATTTCCGGCATGACTTCCAGAGCCGCGAAAGAGGTATGCCGGCGGCCGGAGGAGTCGAACGGCGACACACGCACCAGACGATGTACGCCGGATTCCGACTTCAGGAAGCCATAGGCGTTATCGCCGGAGATCATGATAGATGCACTTTTCAGACCGGCTTCGTCGCCGTCCAGATAGTCCAGCAGTTCTGCCTTGAAGTTGTGGCGTTCTGCCCAGCGGTTGTACATACGGTAGAGCATCTCTGCCCAGTCCTGTGCCTCGGTGCCGCCTGCTCCGGCGTGGAATGTCAGAATGGCGTTGGAACTGTCATACTCGCCGGTCAGCAGCGAAGCCAGTTTCAGGGATTCCAGTTCCTTGACGAACTTGTCCGCTTCCTCGTTGAGTTCCGCGTTGGATTCCTCCTCGCCCTCCTCCATAGTGAGTTCGATCAGGGTGAGAATGTCGTCCAGCGTTTCTTCCATTTTCTGATACTTTTCAATGCGGTTTTCCAGCGACTTGACTTCCTGCAATACCTTCTGGGAATTTTCCAGATCGCTGTAGAAATCCGGATCTGCCACCTGCTTTTGCAGTGCATCATAACGAGCCTGTGCCTTTTCAATGCCCAGTACCTCGTACAGTTCTTTCAGGTCCTTGCGGTAATCACTCATCGTGACACGCAGTTCATCTAATAATACCATAACTTCTCTCCTTGTTTCATGGGGTAAATCACGATCTCTTTTATTATACTACAAAATTGGAAAAGATGCAAATCTTTTCTTCGGATATTGAAAAAAATTTTCTTCTGTGTTATAATAAAGGAGATGTGCTGCCGCACATCAGTAAAGTTCGCGGAAATCAATTTTCATGATAGCCTCCCCTGAAAGGGGAGGGGAACCGCCGTTAGGCGGTGGAGAGGTTTTTTCGTAAAATCCTTTTATGACGTTTTCGGCATAAGTGGAAACCCCTCAGTCAGTGCTACGCACTGCCAGCTCAGCACAAGGCACGCCCTGCGGGTGCCCTTTCAGGGGAGCCTCACTTGTCAAAATTCATAATTTGGCACAATTTAAATCAACATATTTTTGAAAATTGATTTCCGTGAATAAAGTTGCTGGTGGGTTGTAATGGCTGAAACTTCAGGCAACACACCGGAAAAAGTTGTTGAAGAAACACTTAGAAAAGAGGGATACGCTATGGGAATACACACCGGAGAAAAATGCATCGTCTGCGGACAAGTCTTCACAGATACAGATGATGTTGTAGTTTGTCCGGAATGCGGCACGCCGTATCACCGTGCCTGCTGGCAGAAAAACGGTGCCTGCATCAACCTGCCGCTTCATGAGTCCGGAAAAAGCTGGGAACCCACCAAACCCAGAGAAGAAACCAGGAACACCAGGATCTGCCCCGACTGCGGCACCGGCAATCCGGAAGATGCCACCCACTGCAGCCACTGCGGCAAGCCGTTTCTCCGGCCGGAGGAACAGCAGGAGGTCACGCCGACGCTCCGCGAACAGTTGCAGCAAGCCGCAGAACGCATGGGCAGTGCTGATCCCACCTGCGGGCTGAACGAGGAACAGAAGCTGGACGGCGAACGGCTGGAAGATGTGGCGAACTTCGTGGAGCAGAACAACCTGTACTATCTGCCGAAATTCCTGCGGTTCAGCAAGGGTGGCAGAATTTCTTTGAACTTCCCCTGCCTGCTCTTTCCCCAGTATTATCTGGCGTACCGGAAAATGTGGGCGGCGGCTCTGATCGTCATGGGCATCATGCTCCTGCTGAAAATTCCCCAGTCCCTACAGCAAATGCAGATACTGCTGCCGGACTATCTGCCGACACTGCGACAGACCGGAGCACCGGCGGAACTGCTGCAAACATTTCAGGCATTCAGCAGCAGACTGGACGCTCACGAAACCCTGCTGTACAACGCTGCCATGATCAGCAGTTATCTGGAGATCATCATCAGCATTCTGCTGGGGCTTTTCGGAAACCGCCTTTATTACCGCTTTGTGCTGCGAAAGGTGCACAAGCTGGTACAGGAAGATGTTTCACCGGACATGAAACGCCGCAGACTGCGGCAGGAGGGCGGCGTGAACGGCTGGTTTCTGGTGGCAATGCTCGGCATTCAGATGGGAGCCTCTATCATCTTTTCTCTGATCATGATGCTGGTGATGCTGCTGTCATGAAACACATTGCACTGATCGCCGCCTGCGACCGGAGCCGTGCCATTGGAAAAAACGGCAAAATCCCGTGGAACATTGCCGGAGAGCAGCAACGGTTCCGGCAGCTTACCACCGGACAGACGGTGATCTTCGGGCGGCGTACCTATGAGGAGATCGGCCACCCGCTGCCCTGTCGGGAAACCATTGTGGTTTCCGCCAGCCGGCAGTTTTCCGGTTCCCATCTGCAAACCGTTCCCACGTTGGCAGAGGCTCTGGCGGCGGCAAAGACGGAGTGGGTCTTTATCGGCGGCGGTGCACGGCTCTACGCGGAGGCAATGCCGCTGGCGGAAATGCTGTATCTCACGGAGATCGACGGGTTCTTTCAGGGGGACGTGTTCTTTCCGCCGCTGCCGGCAGGACAGTTTGCACGAATCGCAGAAGAACGCCATGACGGTGAGATTCCGTATGTGTATGTGACGTATCGGAGGTACACAAAAAATGGAAAAAAGTGATTTGCCCATTGATTAATGCCCCTATAAATCCGGTGGATTGCATGGAAAATCAAGATTTGAAAGAAGAAAGTATCCCCGAAAAGTTTAAGGAAAAAGAAAACTGGAAAAACATTTGTGAAAACTGCAAATACCAAAGCCACTAACACTTTTTAAAAAGAGAGGTTATGTCAAAAACTTCGTGCGAAAGAACCCCTCCACCGCCTAACGGCGGTTCCCCTCGTACTGAGCGGTCCCCTCTGCCCTGCGGGCATCTCCCCACCCCGTGGGGAGTCACCCCTAAAGGGGAGGCTGATTTTTATTCAAGCTTTCCCTTTTGTGCATAGCCTCCCCTTTAGGGGAGCTGGCAAGCCGCAGGCTTGACTGAGGGGTACTTCTGTAAACTCTTTTACACCAAGCAGAAGATTCCACAAGAACCCCTCCACCGCCTAACGGCGGTCCCCCTCCCCTTTCAGGGGAGGCTATTATGAAAATTGATTTCCGTAGGATTCGCAAAATCCCTATGGACAAATACTGAAAAATATGCTATACTAGATGTAACAAATCATCTTATCAAAGGAGTCGGGTGAAACCCATGCAGCATGAAAAATCCTGCGGTGCCATTGTGTACCGCAAATCCCACGGGAACACGGAGATCCTGCTCATCAAGCACATCAACAGCGGGCACTGGTCATTTCCCAAGGGACACATGGAAAACGGCGAAACGGAAATTGAAACGGCAATTCGTGAGATCAGAGAAGAAACCTCTGTCAATGTCATGATCGATCCCACCTTTCGGGAAACGGTTTCCTACTTTCCCAAGCGGGATACGCAAAAGACCGTAGTCTATTTTATCGCACGGGCAAAGAATTACGACTTTGTGCCGCAGGAAGAAGAAATTGCAGAGATCCGCTGGGTAGACATCGGATACGCCTCTACCATTCTCACCTATGAGAATGACAAGAACATTGTCAACAAAGCAAAAGCGGCGATCAAAGAATTCTGAACGCTTTACAAAAAATCAAAACCGCTTCCGGTTCTACGCAATGCGAACCGGAAGCGGTTTTTTAGGGCAATACCGCACAAAGATTGTGCGTCAGATGCGTCGTCAAATTTTTCGTCAGATGAAACAAAAAGCGGAGTGAATACTTGATGTATTCACGAGCATTTTTGTGAAATATGACGGGAAATTTGCAAGCAGATGGCGTGCAAAGTCGCCAGACGCTCTTTGTGCGGTATTGCCTTAGGACAATACCATACAAACTTTGTGCAGTGCTTCCTATAAAATATTCCACCAGAACGGCATTTCGCTTTCGCCAAGCCGCGTGATCCACATACGAACTTCTTCCAGTTCCGAGGTCAGTTCGTCACAGTCCTCTGCCTGCATGGGTGCCAGATGCGAAACTGTCACATCGATTTGCAGCACCTTGTCCCGCCAGACCACCAGATTCAGCCGGCGTTCCGATTTTTCCCACTGGTTTTGGAACTCCGCAAATGCCTGCTTCGCCTGCTCCGGCTGGGTTTCGGCAATTTGCTGTACGGTGTCCAGCTGTTTCAGCAGACGGCTGGTTTCCGAACGCACCAGCCATGCTGTCCCGCAGCTGCACAACACCAGTGTCAACAGAATGGCAACTCCCAGACGTACCCGATTCATGCCGCGTCCCCCCGTTTCTTTGGAATAATGGTACAGGTGCCCTCGGCATCGCTGAGCATCAGGAACACCTGTTTTTCCGTCAGGCGGTGCTCCGCCAGCTTCTGTTCCAGCCACGCCTGATTTTTCCCCAGCATGGCAAGGGACTTGTTCATGACGCAGCCGTCCTGTATCACGGCAACAGGCGGATTCTGTGCCGTCTTTTTCAGGGCGATGTCCGCCGGTGTCAGAGGCTGGCACTCCGCCTTGAGATAGACGGAAATCGTACCGGTGGTTTCCATGACGGCGAACTGCACCTGACTGATGTCAAACACCTGCTGCTGCCGGAGAGCCGTCATCAGGTCATCTACCGACAGCCGCAGATCCCGCATGGTCGCCTGTTCGATCTGCCCGTCCCGCACCACGATTTTTGGTCTGCCGGAAATGATGCGACGCATTCGCAGGGATTTCAGCGTCACCCACGACATCAACGCTTCAAAGCAGACCAGCGTCAGGATCGGCAGGATCCCCAGTATCAGGGGAATGCTGGTATCCTCCAGCGGCAGGGTGGCAATGTTGGAGATCAGAATGGTGATGACCAGCTCCGAGGGCTGTAATTCCCCCAGCTGCCGCTTCCCCATCAGACGCACTCCGAAAATCACCACAATGTACAAGATCAGCGAACGAATGAGAACCACACTCACAAAAAACGCCTCCTTTCATACGAGTAGTATGTCCGGAGGTGTTGGAGATTATGCGGTTGCTCTTAGGCAATACCGCACAAAGAGCGTCTGGCGACTTTGCGCGTCATCTGCTTGCAAATTTCCCTTCAGAGCCCGTTTCGTATCTGTCGCACAATCTTTGTGCGGTATTGCCCTTATTCTGCTGTTTCTTTTTTCTTGAAGATCACCAGCTTGCTGAAGATGTAGTTCAGCACCAGAATGACTACCTGTGCCAGAATCTTCACCAGCAGCGAACGCCATGTAACGATCTCGCCGTTGACGGTGGCGAAGAAGTGGTTGCCCAGTTCCATAATGGCAAGCTCCAGAAAATAGGTCACCAGACGGGCACCGTAGAACATGTAGAATTCCCGCCAGAACGCCGCCCTGGTGTGGGTTTCGCTTTTGAACACGTACTTCTTGTTGGTGAAGAAGGCAAACGTCACCGCAAAGATCCACGAGATCGTGGTGGAAAGTCCGGTGTTCAGCCAGTTCGCCATATGCATGGTGTTGAACAGTGCTGTCGGCAGCATCTGGAACACCAGCGAAACTACTGTAGTCAGACCGCCCATGAGAATGTACATCCACACGGATTCGTGGTCGTACCACAGCTTTTGCAGCGGCTTCGGCAAATGGTCGATGATCCAATGAATTGCTTTTTCCATAGAAGATTCCCCTTTTCGACATGTTTTCACAAAAATTGTGGTTTCCCTTGATTTTTTTTAAATTTTATGGTATGATAGAAGAATCAATGATTCTACAGGCAGCACCGCACAAAACTTGTACAGCAGTGTTGCCCACATTTTCTCGGGAGGAACTATTTTGGGTTACGTCATACCAATTCTCATTCTTGTTGCTTTTTCCGCACTGTTTTCCAGCACGGAAACTGCTTTCGCCTGCGTCAACAAAATCCGGTTAAAGCACATGGCAGATTCCGGCGACAAACGTGCCGAAAAGGCTCTGGACATCGCGAACCGCTATGAACAGGCTCTGACTGCCATTCTGGTGGGCAACAACGTGGTCAACATTGCTGCATCTTCTCTGGCAACCATTCTCTTTACCGCATATTTCGGCTCTGCCGGTGCAGCCATTTCCACAGTCGTCATGACGATTCTGGTGCTGACATTCGGCGAGGTGCTGCCAAAGTCCTACGCCAAGTCCCATGCGGACAAGCTGGCTCTGGCTCTGGGCGGCATTCTCTCCAGATTCACACTGCTGATGACGCCGTTTGTACTGTTCTTTGGTTTGCTCTCCCGTGCGTTCACCGCCAAAGAGGAAACGCCCAGTGTCACCGAGGACGAACTGAAATACATCATTGACGAGATCGAGGAGGAAGGCGTACTGGAAGAACAGGAAAGCGATCTGGTCATTTCCGCCCTCCAGTTTGACGAAACTTCCGTCAGCGATATTCTGATCCCCCGTGTCCGCATGGTGGCTCTCCCATCAGATGCCACAGTAGAGGAAGCGAAACAGCTATTCCTCAACAACCACTTTTCCCGCTTTCCGGTGTACGAAAAGGACATGGACAACATCATTGGCATGATCACCAACAAGGACTTTTTCCGGCTCATGTGCGGCGAATTTACAGAGCTGTCGGAAATCACACAGAACGTCATCTATGTACCGGAAACCAAACGCATCAGCGATATTCTGCGGGACATGCAGCACGCCAAGACTCACCTTGCCATTGTGGTAGACCAGTACGGCGGCACCAAGGGCATGGTCACACTGGAGGACATCATTGAACAGCTGGTGGGTGAGATCTACGACGAGAGCGACGAAGTCATTCACGAGTTCCAGAAGACGGCTCCCCACACGTACACCATTCTGGGGTCGTTCAGCATCAGCGATGTCTGTTCCGCACTGGACGAGGAGGACGCTCCTGCAAAGGTTCCGGAAACCGACTGCACCACCATCGGCGGCTGGGTCATGGAACTGCTGGGGCACATTCCCGATGCCGGCGAAACCGTAGAGCACGACAACTTTCACTTCACCGTACTGGAAGTGGAAAACCAGACCATTCAGTCTATTCGGCTGGAGGTCACACCGCCGCCCGCAGAGAACGGCGAATCCAAATAAAAGCTTTATGCAGTGTTTCCCTTACAGCGAGGCAGCCGGAAAACCGTTCCGGCTGCCTTTTTTTTGCGTTGCCGCCGCTATTTCTTCTTATACTTGAACAGGACAAATGCCACGATCGCCGTCAGCAGCAGTGACAGCAGCGTGGGAAACCATGTATGCTCCGCAAAGGGCAGATCCAGCGTATTCATGCCATAAAAGCTATAGACCATCGTCGGGATCGCCAGAATGATCGTCACCATAGTCAATCGCCACATGACGATATTCAGATTGTTGGAAATGACAGATCCGAACGCGTCCACCACGCCGGACAGGATTCCGGAGTAAATGCTCGCCATTTCCTGTGCCTGTTTCAACTCGATCAGCACATCTTCCAGCAGATCCTGATCTTCTTCGTACAGCTTCACCACTCTGCCGCGGAGGATCTTGTTCATGGTCACATCATTGGATTTCAGTGATGTGGAGAAGTAGATCAGAGATTTTTCCAGTTCCAGCATCTGAATCAGTTCGTGATTCTTCATGGCACCGTGCAGTTTCCGCTGCATGGCACTGGAAGTTTTGTCGATTTGTTTCAGGTATACCAGAAAAGATGCGGTGATGTTCATCATCAGCCGCAGGACAAACTGTGTCCGGAACTGAGTCTGGATATTCCGCACCCGTCCGCTGACTACATCATTGATGACCTTGTTCTCCCGCAGAGAAATGGTAAAAACATAATGATCGGTCAGGATAATGCCCAGAGGCATGGTATAAAAAATCAGCGTGTCGTCCTTCTGCACTTCCGAAACGGCTGTGTCCACGATGATTAGCGTCTGGTTTTCCTCCTGCTCCACACGGGACGATTCTTCTTCGTCCAGTGAGGATTTCAGAAAGTCGCTGTCCAGACCGTAATCGTCGATCAGCATTTTCCGTTCCTGTGCTGTGGGGTCTACCACAGAGATCCAGCACCCCGGCATCAGAGAATCCACCTCGATCAACCGGTTTGCCACGGTTTTATAATAAGAAACCAAATCGGATACCACCTTTCCCGCAAGGCAGCCCGACCGGTGCCGGCATCAGCTGTCCTTGCTCATTTTCCGTGTGTTCATCCGTTTGCCAAAGTCATATCGCGTACATGGCAAGGGATAAGGGTCAGCGTTCATGCCGCACCTCCTAGTGTTATCATATTCCGGCAAATTTTCCGGCGTGTGCATCACGCGTCAATTTGCCGCATTTTCTATTATAACAGAAAAAACCGCCTTTGACAAGACGGTTTTTTGTAAAATTTGAAACAACTGAAACAACGCCGAACGAGATCTGCCAGACGCTCTTTGTGCGGTATTGCCTTAAATACAGTAATCATCTCCGCAGCCCGGTCCGCTGTTCAAAATGTCCTGTAGTGTGATGCTGTCCAGATAACGGTTGACTACCTTATACAGTCCTTCCCACACAGAGATCGTCAGGCACTGTTCCGCACGGGGACAGTCCACCACACCGGTTTGCAGACATGCCACTGGTGCAAGGTCGCCCTCTGTGATGCGGAGCACCTCGCCGACAGTATACTCCTCCGGAGCCTTGGAGAGCCGGTAACCGCCCTGATAGCCGCGGTTGGTGCGGAGCATATTGGATTTGTTCAGCAGCGGAACGATCTGCTCCAGATATTTTTTCGAAACGTCCTGCCGCTGGGCAATGTCTTTCAGCGAAACGTAGCCGTCCCCCTGATTCTGTGCCAGATCCAGCAGCATGCGTAAGGCGTATCGTCCTTTGGTTGAGATTTTCATGTGTCGTCCTTTCCAGCGTGACAGGCAGCATTTACACGCCGTGCTGCCTATATTTTTTAGGCAATACCGCACAAAGATTGTGCGACAGATGCGTCGTCAAATTTTTCATCAGATGAAACAAAAAGCGGAGTGAATACTTGATGTATTCACGAGCATTTTTGTGAAATATGAGAGTCTGTTTCGTATCTGACGTATGCAGATTGCGTCGTCAGATTTTTTGAGAGATGAAGGGAAAAACGGAGAAAATCCTTTGTGGATTTTCGAGTATTTTCCCGAAATATCTCGGAAAATATGCACGCAAGATGCGTGCGGGAAGATACGAAACAGGCTCTGAAGGAAAATTTGCAAGCAGATGGCGTGCAAAGTCGCCAGACGCTCTTTGTGCGGTATTGCCTTTATCATATACTACTATTATACCATAGGTTTTATAGGTTTTCAAGGGCAAAACATCAATTTTTTTCAAAAAGGTGTACAAAACAACGCTGCCGAAATTGTGGAAAACGGCGAAATACGCCTTTGTGCGGTATTGCCTCAGGACTTTTCCGCACTGGAAATTCTGCCGCCGCCCACAACGGTTTCGCCGTCATAGAGAACGACAGCCTGCCCGCAGGTGATCGCCCGCTGGGGCTCGTCGAATTCCACATGGAGTACGCCGTCCGGTGTGCACCATGCCGTGGCAGGCTGTTCCGGATGGCGGTAGCGGATCTTCGCCTGTACACGAACCGGCTTTTCCAGACTGTCGCAGGAGATCAGGTTCACGTCGGTGGCGGTCAGCCTGCGGGAAAACAAGTCCTGACTGCCGCCCAGCGTGACGGTGTTCTGTTCCGGACAGATGCCGCAGACATACAGCGGATGCGGGGCAGAGATGCCCAGCCCTTTTCGCTGTCCGATGGTGTAGTGAATGACACCGCGGTGGGTGCCGATCGGTTCACCGGCTGTGTTGAGAAACGCACCGGTCCGGGACGTTTTGCCGGTGTAGCGTTCAATGAATCCGGCATAGTCGCCGTCGGGAACAAAGCAGATGTCCTGACTGTCCGGCTTGTCCGCGTTGATGAAGCCGTTTGCCTCAGCGATCTCCCGCACCTCGTGCTTGGAGAGTTCCCCCACAGGGAACTGGGTGTGTGCCAGCTGTTCCTGTGTCAGATTGTACAGGACGTAGCTCTGATCCTTGCTGTTATCCAGCCCCTTTTTCAACAGATACCGTCCGGAAGCTTCATCGTAGACCACGCGGGCATAGTGACCGGTGACAATGGTGTCCATCTGCATTTCCTGCATCCGCAGATAGAGCTTTTCAAATTTCAAGTACCGGTTGCAGTCGATGCAGGGGTTGGGAGTCCAGCCCTTTTCGTAGGCACAGACGAACCGATCCATGACCTCCTTTTCAAAGTTTGCCGTGAAGTTGAAAACATAGTAGGGCATGTGCAGCCGGTAAGCCACGCTGCGGGCATCTTCCACATCGTCCAGAGAACAGCAGGTCTTTTCCCGCTTTACGCCTGCCTGTTCGTTTTCGAACAGCTTCATGGTCGCCCCGACGCATTCGTAGCCCTTTTGCTGCATCAGCAGAGCCGCCACGGAGCTGTCTACACCGCCGCTCATCGCAATCAGTGCCTTTTTCATACGATCACCTTTTTCCTAGAATCTTATATTATATTCAGTATAAACGAGAACGGGGGAAAAGTCAAGGGCAATACCGCACAAAGAGCGTCTGGCGACTTTGCACGCCATCTGCTTGCAAATTTCCCGTCATATTTCAC
>ENA-UPSY01000098-UPSY01000098.1-human-gut-metagenome-genome-assembly--contig:-NODE-98-length-92340-cov-8.081463_pt1 | contig 92340 bp, 63 predicted proteins | sample MGYA00250044_ERZ773365 | MGnify/ENA primary metagenome ERZ773365 (study PRJEB29103, sample SAMN06111932) | human gut metagenome | biome: human gut; feature: ankylosing spondylitis patient; material... | reverse complement strand
TAAAGTGTTCCAATACACGCCTATCGGACATCTTGGCGGTTTAAACTTTGCTAATTTGGGAACATGCGGACATTCATTAGATAAAAATGAGGGAAACATAACAGCAAAATATCATTTAGGCTCCCCGATATTCAGTTCGGTTTCTTTTTCTGGAAATACACTATTTGTTTCTGATTTTGGAGGAAATGTATATGCCTTTTGTATGAAAGGCAAATGATATTCTTTTCCAATAAAGAATGTCGCGGTAATGTACTGAAATAGGTTGACAGGTAGCCCTTGTTTATCAATATGTTTTCTTTCATTTATCTATTGATCGAAAGAAAAATTAAAATTAATGTATTTTTTTCTTGATTGACTTGTGTGTGTTTCCGGTTTAAACCTACTTATGTATAAAAGCAGGTAAAATGGAAACACACGAATCAATCAAAAGAATGTTCCAACTGTATGTTGGAAAGCATTTCACCCGGGCGGGAAGGGCTGTGTTCGGGAAATGGTTACGTGCGCAGCAGAACCAGGTTGAAAAGAAAGACGTGTTGCATCAGTATTGGGATGAATCGGCCGGGGAAATATCTTCGGACACGTGGAATGAATGGAACCGTCTGCAGGAACGGATGGGACTGTCGTTCTATCGTGGGAAACGAATCCGGATGAGGTGGATGAGATATGCGGCTGCTATCGCAATTTTTGTGATGACAGCAGGTGGAACTTATTGGACAACCAGAGAATTGACTCTTCGGCAGTCGACCGAAATGTGTGAAATGTTTGTTCCGTATGGCAAAACTTGTGAGCTTGTATTGCCTGACAGTTCGCGTGTCTGGGTGAATACCGGATCTACCCTCTTATATCCGTCGGATTTCAAGCAGTTGGATTCACGTACGGTGTATCTGACCGGTGAAGCTTCATTCCAAGTATCCAAAAATAAGGAGAAACCTTTTATCGTAAAGACTTCAGGACTGGATGTACAGGCTTTAGGTACAGTATTTACCGTAAAGTCCTACGCCGGGGAAGATTATACCATGGCTACACTGGAAGAAGGAAGTGTGAAGGTCAGTCTGAAAGAAGGGGCAGAGGAGTCTTATGTGCTACAGCCGAGTGAACAGCTGGTATTTTCACATACAGACAAGAGTGTGCGGATGAACCGGGTAGATTTATCGTTGTTCAGGATGGCACGCAAGGGGTATCTGATTTTTGAGGATGTCACCTTCGAACAGATGATTCTTACTCTTGAAAAGAAGTATGGAGTCACTTTCCAATACAATGCTACCCGTTATGGAACAGATTTGTATAACGTCAAGTTCGGACCTGATGAAAAGATTGAAGATGTCATGGAAATACTGCATCAGTTGATAGGTATACAGTATATAATCAAGGGAAAAAGTATCATTGTCAAATAAGTAGAAGAAGGAGGAATTATCAGAAAAAGAAAACCGGAAAGAACAGCGCCAACTCCCCTTCCCGGTGTTTGAAACCAAGTATTTTAATTTTGTTCGTATAGGACCTTGAAACAAAACTATTTTTAAACACTTAAATTTCAGCTTACAAATATATGAAATTAACAAATCTGATACCAGAAGGAAGTAGAAAAAAATTTTCTCGGTTGTTGTGTGTCACCGCATTATCAACATGCAGCCTCTTTGCCTACGCCCAGCAACAGCCTGTCCGTCTGACAGGAAGTAACATCCCGTTGAAAAGTGTATTTAAGCAGATAGAGAAGCAGACGAAGCTTTTTATCGATTACAAATCACAGGACATTGATGACTCGCGTGTCATCCGGGAAATGCCCGAAAAGGGTACGGTTCAGGAAGTGCTGGTGAAATTGTTGGACGGAACAGATTGCGTAGCAACTTACAGTAATGGGCATATTATCATCCGGAAACAGGTTGATACACAGTCTGGAAAGAAATCCCAAATGGTTAAAGGTACAATTGTGGATGCCTCGGGTGAACCTATAATCGGTGCGAATGTCGTGGTAAAAGGAACGGCGAATGGAACAATTACGGACATAGATGGTAACTTTGCTTTGGACGTACTGGAAGGGGCTATACTACAGGTTTCGTACATCGGTTATGCTGATCAGGAAGTGAAAGTAGGCAAGCAAAAGATTTTATCTATAGTATTGAGAGAAGATTCGAAGGCTTTGGAGGAAGTAGTAGTTGTAGGTTATTTGTCGCAGAAGAAAGCATCTTTGACGGGGGCTGTGGCAAGTATGAAGATGGAAGAGAATTTGAATACTATCTCTACAACGTCTGCAGGTAATCTGTTAGCAGGTAAAATGGCTGGTGTAACTATTGGTACCCCTAATGGTATTCCAGGGAGTAATCCGAGTATTTCAATTCGTACAGGTTCTTCTTGGAATAGTCAAAATATCGTTTATGTTATTGATGGTGTTGTACGGGGGGGTGGAGACTTCAATAACTTGAGTCCAAATGAAATAGAGGATATTACAGTATTGAAGGATGCGGCTTCAGCTGCAGTTTATGGTTCTCGAGCATCAGGAGGTGTTATTTTAGTTACTACTAAAAGAGGAAACAAAGGAAAACCTGTTTTCAATTACTCTTATGGATTTAGTGTAGACTCTCGTACAAAAAATGTAGACTTGACAAGTGCTGTAGAGGCAGGGGAATTATATAATCGTATTAATGGAACTTCTGATCCTGCTGGCTGGGCATGGTCACAAGAAGAATTGGACTATTTTAAGAATATTAATAACGGCTGGGGATACGATCAGTTGGAAACAGTGTGGCGTAATCCAACGACTCAGACACATAATTTCAGTGTGGATGGCGGTAATGACCGTATTCGATATTTTGGAGCAGCTTCTTATGTTAAACAAGAAGGTTTCCTGCAACCCTTGACGTATGATAAATACAATCTTCGTATGAATGTAACAGCTGATATTACTAAAGACCTTGAAGTTTTTGTTGGATTGGCGATATATAATACTTTTAGAGGTAATTCTGTAATAGAAGGTGCAGAAGCAAATTATAGCAAGTTGCGCGTCTGGCAACCGGATCAACCCGTTTATACGAATAGTGGGAAGTATATTGATTATGGTTGGTCAGCTAACTTAGGAGCTGCTCTTGATGGATCAGCTGGTTATTATAAGGAAACATTGTTAAAGCCTCAGGCTTCATTCTCTGCTACTTATAAAATGCCATTCTTAAAGGGGTTGAAAGCTAAATTTTCCTATAGCAGGAGTTGGACACATGAAGTAGCAAACGGATATTATACGAATTATGATCTGATGACCATGAAAAAGAGTGGTATAAATGGCCGAATCATTTCTACTGATGATAAAGATATTATCGGAACGAAGAAAAATACTTGGTTTGCAAAGGAGTATATCGAGCGTGAAGCAGACTGGAGCGGTGACAAACAAATGAATTTTCAGTTGAGTTATGATAATTTGTTTAATGATGTGCATCGTGTTGCAGGTACATTTGTAACAGAATGGTATGAAGGAAATGGGTCTGGAGTTCTAGCAGGCCGAGAGACGTTTCCTGTGTATAGAACTGACCAATTTTGGGCTGCTAGTAGTGCAAGAGCTGATACTTGGGGCGATGGTGATACAGACTGGGTAAGTGGTCGTATGTCTTATGTTGGTCAATTTAGCTATGCTTATAAGGACAAATATTTGGCAAGCTTTTCATTCCGTGAGGATGGTTCGATGAATTTTGCTGCAGACAAACGTTGGGGATTTTTTCCGGCAGGCTCAGTTGGCTGGGTAATATCTGAGGAGAATTTCTTCAATAAAAAGTATATTCAATTCTTGAAACTAAGAGGATCGGCTGGTTTGACTGGTAATGATAGTGTCGGTGGATGGCAATGGCAAGAGTCTTATCAATCAGGTAATAATGCATATTTTGGAACAACTCCAAGCCGTTCGGTCGGAATTACTTATGGTTCTGTAGTTAATCCTGATTTGACTTGGGAGAAAACTATGAGCTATGATGTGGGAGTAGATGTTAATTTTTTAAATCATTGGAATCTGTCTTTTGATTACTGGTATAGCCGTACTTATGATATTTTGGGTGCACGTTCCAAATCAGTACCGACATCGTTTAGTTTAAGCTTGCCTGATGAGAACTATGGAGAAATTCATGCTCAAGGAGTTGATTTTCAATTAGGTTATCAAGGAAAATCGAAGGACTTTACGTATCATGGTAATTTTACGCTGTCATATGGTTGGAACAAAGTTATTCAGAAAGATTATTCGGAAAATGCACAGTGGATTGATATTCCTGAAGGGAAATCGACTTCTTATATTACGGGATATGTTTTTGATAAGATTATTCGTACTCAGGATGAATTGGATGCTTTTAATGCGGAACACCCAGATTATCTGCACAATGGGTTGTCTCCTGAACTAGGTATGATGGTGTATAAGGATATAAGCGGCCCTAACGATACACCGGATGGTATCATTGATAGTTGGGATCGTGTAATGCTACGCTCAAATAATAATCCAGTAGTATACGGCCTCAATTTGGGAGGAAGCTGGAAGGGATTAAGTGTGGATATGATGTTTTCTGGAAAATTGGGAGAATGGAAATCTATCAGTAATTTGGCTGGTGGAGTAGAATGGAACCGTATGTGGAATAAGTGGTATTATGATAGTTGGACACCGGAAAATCCGAATGCGACTTTGCCGAAACGTATTAGTAATAGTAGCCCAAAAACTTATCAGACCAATAGCATATTTTGGTATAAAAAGGCTAATTTCATGCGTTTGAAATATTTGACTATCAGTTATGAACTTCCCGGGAATCAGTTCTATAGTAAGTTGTTTGATAAAGTTCGCTTGTTTGTTTCTGGTGCGAATCTGTTTTGTCTTGGTAATTTTAATAAAAATTACTATGACCCAGAAATTAGTGAAGGAAACTCTTATCCGGTTATGCGCTCTTGGAATTTTGGTATTGATGTTAGATTTTAATAAAGCGAAAGAATATGAGACGATTAATGATTATATGTGGACTGTTTTTAATTTTAGGAAACAGTAGTTGTAATCTGGATTATGTGAATACAGGAGCTATTACTCCTGATAATGTGTGGCAGGATAAAGCAATGATATCTGCTTTTTTAACAGATATTTATGGTAGAATGTTACCTGGATGGCCTGTAAATGCTAATAATACAGATGAGGGTATGAATGGTCCAAGAGATATGAGTAGTTATGCCAGAGGCCAGATAACTGTTGATAATCAGGGACAAGGATTTGATTATGGTAATATTGATCGAATTAATTTTTTCATAGAAAAAATACAAACAGCAACAGTTTTAACCGACATAGAAAAAAAACAGTTAAAGGCTCAAGCTTTATTTTGGCGTGCATGGGATTATTGGGGAAAAGTTTTTTCATTGGGTGGAGTCCCTTTGATTTTAGCTCCTCAAGATATGACAGATACGGAATCTTTATTTGTACCTCGAAATACTACGACAGAATGTGTCACTCAGATTTTAGCAGATTTGGATGAAGCCATAGCTTGTTTGCCAGATACATGGGAGGGTGAAGACTATGGGCGTATTGATAAAGGGTGTGCCATGGCTTTCAAAGGACGGGTATTATTGCAATATGCTAGTCCGTTATTTAACCCAGATAACAATCGGCAGCGTTGGCAAAATGCATATGATGCCAACTTGGAGGCAGTGAATTTTCTGAAGAGTGTAGGAAAAGGCCTGTATGAAGGGAATTTTGCCGATATTTGGTATGATGAACAAAATAAAGAGGTTATTATGGTAAACCAATTTTATTATCCGGATCATAAATTTAGTCAAGCGTCCATACGTCCTGAACCATTGACGGGTGGAGCCGCAAATGCTAACGAGGCCATATTGCCATTATTGTTGGCTTATCCCAAAATAGATGGTACTCCTTTAGAGTTGGATATAGATAGGCTTGCTACTGATGCATCTTATAATGAACAGTTTATGACTGAATTTTATGTTGATCGTGATCCACGTTTTTATGCAACTATTTTTTGTCCGGGAACAGAATATCCTTGTTCTGATCGTTTAATTGATGGTGCAAAATACTGGAATGCTTGGAAATTATTGCCCAATGAAGAATCTGAGACTGGTTATCAATATGTTACTCTTATATTTGATCAGTTGAGCCAGGGAGTTGGTGGAACTTCTACTGGGTATTTCCAGAAGAAAGGTTTGGATTATGATTTAACAAGCGCCAATAGGGAGGATGCTGATGTTGATTGGATTGAGATTCGTTTTGCTGAAGTATTAATGAATATGGGGGAAGCAGCTAATGAAATAGGAAAGACAGATGAAGCCTTACAAGTGTTATATGATATTCGTAAACGTGCTGGTATTCAATCAACTGATGGTAAATACGGAATCACAGCTATGTCTCAAGATGAAATCAGGGAAGCATATATTAACGAGAGATTTATAGAATTTGCTTATGAAGGAAAACGTTTTAATGATTTGCGTCGTTGGAAGCGGTATGACATCTTAAATAATTTGAAATATCGTTCTTGTTTATATCCTGTTATCAAAGATGTGAATAATCTTGCTTCATTTGATTGGACAAAAGATATGTATGATCCTGAGGTAAGAAAACTTTTCCGATTTGATTATATTGAATGTGCTGATTTTGATATGCAGTATGTATTTAATTTGGATTTAAACCATTGGTTCTACCCAATAAAGAAAGATGATTTGGATCGTAATTCTAAATTGGAACAAAATAACGAATGGGGCGGTACATTCGATCCATTAAAGTGAGTCGTCTGTAAATAAATAGTTGTTTAAGTTTTTAATCGAAGGTTTTATGCATTTTTACTTCTATAGGGGGAAGGTTAAACTTCCCTCTGTAGGAGTATGCATAATTCTTGATGTTATTTTTTATATTCGTTTGTCATTGGCTTTTTGTCGGGTAGGGATGGCATTGACAGAAAATCTGATAGAAATAGAAAAGGAGTGAGTAAAATGAAGAATATTTTTTATGGCATATCAATTTGTTTAGTCCTTTTATCTTCTTGTCATTTAAAGGAGATGAAGGATAAAGACGAGATAGATTGGTCGAAATATCCGATAGTTGAATTGTCTGATCCTACACGCATATCTATACCGGTTCGTGATTTTGAGGCAGAGCAGAAGTTGTATCTGGTTCGAGACAGTTTGCTTTTTACCTATGCTACTTTTTCTCAATTATCCGAATTGCACCTCTATCGTTTGCAAAGAGATACTTTATTTTGGCAACGATTATTGACACAGAAAGGTCAAGGTCCTTTAGAAATCCTGCAAAATGGGAGAATTCATGAATTGCCTGATGGAACAATCTTATTGGTTTCTCCTTGTAATAAAACTAAGATTTTTACACTTCCTGCTAAGTTCTATCAATTGTCATCGGTAGCTTCTTTGAAACAGTGGAAAAGTGATGTTGTTCCGGAATGTTTCGGCTATGTGTCTGAAATTACTCCGATTGATTCAACCCGCTATATATTGCAAACTTTACGTGAAAATGCGACCTCGCTCTTTTCATTATACATTAAAGGGGATACAACGGTTACTGATATTGTATATCCTTGTCCAGATCGGGAGGATTATAGCCAAATGTCTCGGACTATGATGTATTCTGCTCCTGTTTACAAGCGTCCGTCTGAGGAAAGATTCTGTTATATGGCTTCTTCTGGTCGTTATGGCTATACGTTCCAATTGGATGGTGATAGTATGGTTAATATTCATTATCTATATAATAAACCTCCCCGGTTTATTTTGGAAAAAGATGGGATAGGTTTTCGTGATGCCCCTGAATCGGAGATGGGGCAGTGTATCACTGTAACTGACAGATTTATTTATGTTAAATTTAATGTGTTTACCTATTCGGAGTTTTGTGAAAATTTGGATACTCACGGACAGTTGGCTGAGGAGAAGAATGCTGGCTATGATTGTTGGTTCAATAATAAAATCCATGTGTTTGATTGGGAAGGCCATCCAGTTCGTACTTATCATTTGGATCATCATATTGCTAGTATGGTGGTAGACAGTCGGGATTGTTATTTGTATGCTATCACCAAGAATGTAAAGACAGATGATGTTTCGTTTATTAAATATAAATTACCCGAATAAGTAATCTACAACCTATTTTTACAAAGCAAATTCATTGCCAATAAATCGCTAGAATATAGAAACCAAGTATCTAAATATATATGATTACACATTTATAGGTAGAGCATTATGATTAATAATAGAATACTTTACAGTTTCGTGTTTTGTTCCTTTATGGCGGCCAGCTTGTCTGCGCAGGACGCAGTAACCAATGCATTCGAGGATTTACAGCGTACAGGTGTGGTAAAGGAGGAGGCATCTGAGATGCGACAGGCTGCATCATCCGAACAGATGAAAGCTTTATTGAAAGAAAAACCAGCATCAGGCTTTTTCTGTTTTACAGAGGACCGTATGCACGACATCCGTTTGGAAAATGCTATTCCAGCGCGTTGGGTCGGACGTGATATCCAAAGCAGAAATAGTTTTCGGGGAAAAACTCAACCGGGAGAATATTATACCTGGCAGATAGGAATATTTGCTCCTTTTCATGCTGTAGAGGAAATTCAAATAGAATGCTCGGATTTAAAGAATGAAAGAGGTGATAAAATCAAAGCGGCTTCGCTGGAATGTCTGAATTTGGGAGGAACAGATAAGACGGGCAAGAAATTCCGTAAACAGGTTGATGTGGAAAAAGGGAATGTTCAGGCCTTATGGATGGGAACAGATATTCCTTCTTCAGCACAGGGTACATATACTGGTAAAGTGTATGTGAAAGACAGGGCCGGAAATACGGAAACAATTGATGTTGCTTTGATTGTAGAAGGAAATGTGCTTGCCGATCATGGTGACAACGAAGGATGGCGTAAGACACGTTTACGCTGGCTGAACTCTACGATTGGAGAGGCCGATACACCTACGGCACCTTATACAGCCTTGCGGCAGAAGGAGAGTGTATTGACTTGGTTGGGGGGCGATGTTGAATTGGCAGCAACGGGACTTCCGTCTGCCATTACAACCCGTTATGATGCGAATAATCAGCTTTCTTCTGTGAAAAATCCGATATTGGCCAATGCTATGACATTTGTGATAGAAACAGCAGATGGGGTTGAGTCACTGAAAGGCGGAAAGGTGAGAATCATAGAAAAATCGGCGGTCAATATCAGTTGGGTTTCTAAACAGCAGAGCCGTAACTTTGAAGTATCCTGCACAGGTAGCCTGGGTTATGATGGAATAGCCAACATGTCAATTCAAGTAAAAGCAAAGCGCGAGGTTTCTGTAAAAGATATCCGTCTGGAGATTCCTTATACAACATACGCTTCTACATATATGATGGGGTTGGGCCATAAAGGAGGTTACCGGCCGGATTCACTAATGACATGGAAATGGGATGTAAACAGACATCAGGATAAAATCTGGATGGGAAATGTAAATGCGGGGTTAAATATCCGTATGATGGATGATAACTTTGTCCGTCCGTTGGTGAATATTTATTACTCACTGGGTAAACTGAATATGCCCAAGTCTTGGGGTAATGACGGTAGGGGTGGAGTGGATATCTATCCTTCTAAAGCGGGTGAAACCAGGATGATTGCTTATAGTGGGGAACGTACGTTGGCAAAGGACGAGGTACAGTTCTATAATTTTGACATGCAGATAACTCCTGTCAAACCGATTGACTTGAAGAAACATGTCGTAAACCGCTTTTATCATTCCAATAGCGATTTGAGTTCTACTTATATTGCTGAAGCTAAAAAGAATGGAGCAACGGCTGTAAATATTCATCATAAAAAGGAAATATATCCGTTTATCAATTATCCATATTATGATGAATCCCTGCCTGATCTGAAAAGATTTATTGATGAGGCTCATTCGGATAGTCTTGGAGTACGGTTATACTATACAACAAGGGAACTCACTGTGAAAATCCCAGAATTATGGGCATTGCGCAGTTTAGGAAGTGAGGTAATTCACGATGGTCCGGGAAAAGATACCCGTACCTTGATTCATCCGAATGGTCCGAATGAATGGTTGAATAAAAATCTTACGACTCATTTTATCCCGGCATGGTATAACGCATTCAATGAAGGGAAATATGCCGGTGATATGGATATTTCGGTGATAACGACTCCTGATTCGCGCTGGAACAACTACTATCTGGCCGGTTTGGACTGGATGGTGGATAAGCTGGGAATAGACGGCGTTTATATTGATGACAGTGCACTGGACCGTGAAACGATTCGTCGTGCGCGTAGAATTTTGGACAAGGACGGCAAGGAACGGCTTATCGATATTCATTCGTGGAATCACATGAACCAATGGGCCGGTTATGCCAATTCTCTTCATCTGTATACAGAGCTGCTGCCTTATGTAGACCGTACATGGATAGGTGAAGGATTTACTGAAAACAACTCGCTTGATTTCTGGCTGGTTGAAATGTCGGGTATTCCGTTTGGTTTGCTTAGTGAAACGCTTGATGCCAGAAATCAGTACAGAGGGCTGGTGTTTGGTATGTTGCCCCGCCTTCCCTGGAGTGGTAATCCGGTACCATTGTGGAACCTGTGGGACCAGTTTGGCATGAAAGATGCGAAGATGTTCGGTTACTGGGATAAAAATAGTCCGGTAAAAAGCGATAATGCATCGTTGCCGGCAACCGTTTATGTGAATGGTAAGAAAGCGATGATAGTGATAGCGAACTGGACCGATATGCCTCAACAGGCAAAAATCACGATAGATGAGACGGCACTAGGGTTTAAACCTACAAAATTTTCAGAGCCGGAAATACGCAATTTGCAGTGGGGAAGGAAAATTTCAGGCTTGAATCATTGCGAAATTATGGGAAGAGGCGGTCTGGTCGTTTTATTGGAGGAATAGTTTGTTCAAACAATCGGATTGAATATCGAACTTAGCAAATTACTTTTTTGTGATATGTGAGAGATGCTTAATAGTGTACAAGTGAAAAAATAGTTACCATGAAAACAAAAGCTTATATCATATTTTTTCTTTTTTGGGGGATGATTATAGGTACTACATCTGGCAAGAACTATCAGGAAAAGGATGGAGGTGTCCAGGTATTTTTGCCTAAAATGACAGTAGAGCTGCGGTTTTATACCCCTAATATACTTCGTGTAACAAAGTATCCGAAGGCTGTACAGACTTCTGTGCCTGCTGTTGGCTTTTCAGTAATCAAGCATCCTGAATCTGTTGCTTTCCAATTACAGGAACGTGACTCTGTTGTTGCGCTAACAACAGATGGATTAAAGGCCTCGGTAAGTCTGAAATCCGGTAAAATCTGTTTTGAAAATAGAGATGGAAACCTGCTATTAACGGAAACAGAGCATGGTACGCAATTTACTCCCATATCGTATGATAAAGTGTCTACTTATTTGGTAAGACAAGCTTTCCGGTTGGATTCGTGTGAAGCTATTTACGGTTTAGGACAGCATCAGGCTGGAAAGATGAATCAACGAAACCAGGCATTACTTTTAAGACAGGAAAATACAGAGATAGCAATTCCGTTTTTCCAGTCCACCAAAGGATATGGCTTGTTTTGGGACAATACCGCCTATACGCTGTTTACAGACAATGATACGGAAACAGCCTTTGAATCGCGGGCAGGAGAATGTGTGGATTATTATTTTATAAATGGCGGGAATGCAGATAACGTAATTCGTGGAATGCGTGAACTGACCGGACAGGTGCAGATGAATGCACTGTGGACGTATGGATTTTGGCAATCCAGAGAGCGTTATCAGAGTCAGGAGGAACTGGTAAACGTGGTGAAGAAGTATCGTGAACTGCAAGTCCCGCTGGATGGTATCATTCAGGACTGGCAGTACTGGGGTACAGACCAGGCAGACTGGAATGCAATTGCGTTTAATAATCCAAAATTCAGTAATCCTCAAAAAATGGTAGATGAGGTGCATGGATTGAATGCACATATTGCCATTTCCATCTGGCCTTCTTTTGGGACAAAAACGAATCTGTACAAGACCTTTCAGGAAAAAGGAATGTTGCTTTCTTTGAAGGGGTGGCCTGACAGTGCTTTGCCTTATGATCCTTTCCATCCGGAAGCCCGTGCGATATATTGGAAAGCCATAGAGGAAAATATGTATTCGATAGGCATTGACGGATGGTGGCTGGATGCAACGGAACCGGAATTGAATGTAAAAGATTATTATGCAATGAAACAAAATACGTATGCCGGTCCTTATCAACGGGTAGCCAATGCATTCCCGATAGCTTCGGTAGGAGGGGTATACGATCATCAGCGGAAGTTATCGTCAGATAAACGGGTCTTCATTCTGACAAGATCTGCATTTGCCGGACAGCAGCGTTATGGAGCTACTTCTTGGTCGGGCGATGTCAAATCCAGTTGGGATGTGTTGCATAAGCAGATTTCTGCCGGATTGAATTTCTCAGCCTGTGGTATTCCTTATTGGAATACAGATATTGGCGGTTTTGCATCATGTAATTTTTATCCGGAGGGTGTGAACGATTTGTCGTATCGAGAATTGTATGTCCGGTGGAATCAGTTTGGAGCATTTACTCCGATGATGCGTTCGCATGGAACTTGTTCCCCCCGCGAAATCTATCAGTTCGGTGCAAAAGGAACTTGGGCGTTCGATGCTATCAAGAAATATATTGATTTAAGATACAAGATGTTGCCTTATATTTATTCGACAGCATGGCAAGTGAGCCGGTATGGAGATACCTTTATGCGTGCCTTGTTTATGGATTTTCCTCAAGACACTATCGTGCACGATCTAAATAACCAGTATCTGTTTGGTCGTTCTTTGTTGGTGGTGCCCGTTACCCGTCCCATGTATGTCGGTAAGGATAAAACAGTAAATCTGAAGAATATCCAGACAACGGATGTGTATTTGCCTTCAGGAATCAACTGGTTTGATTTTTGGACAGGAGAACAGTTGCTAGGTGGCCAGAAGATAGCGAAAGAGACACCAATTGATATTATGCCGATTTATGTAAAGGCTGGAAGTATCTTACCTTTAGGGTCTGAGGTTCAGTATGCGGAAGAAAAATCCTGGGACTCTTTGGAAATCCGGGTGTATCCGGGAGCTGATGGGAATTTTGTCTTGTATGAAGACGAATTTGATAATTATAATTATGAGAAGGGACTTTATTCAACCATTGCTTTTCACTGGGATAATACACAGAAGACCCTGACTATTGGAGAACGAAAGGGTGATTTTCCGGGCATGTTGAAAAAACGTAACTTCCGTATTGTCTTGGTCGATAACCAGCATGGAGCAGGAGATAATCTGATGAAGAAAGCGGATAGATCTGTATCTTATACAGGGAAGGAATGTAGAATTAAACTTCTTGATTGAAATATTTATATGTATTTAATTGTCAGGTGATATGAGATTTGTAAATAAAATATTAGTTTCCGGTTTTTGCCTTTCATCATTTGCTATGCAAACTACATTATCAGCAGAATGGGTAAATGAAAGTATCTCTGTGAATGATGCAACGTATGTATCCAAACGTCCTGTTTTGGAGAAAAGAGCGTTCGTCTCATCGGCTGTAGAACGAAAGTTGGATGAAGTGGCGGCAAAAATAGCAGACGATAAATTGAAATGGCTGTTCATGAATTGTTTCCCCAATACCCTGGATACTACCGTAAAAATTAAAATAAAGGATGGATATCCTGATACGTTTGTCATAACAGGAGATATAAATGCCATGTGGCTAAGAGATTCTTCTGCTCAAGTTCAGAGTTATTTGTCGTTGGCAGCAGAAGATGAAGGTTTGAAAGAAATGATAAAAGGACTGATAAACAGACAGCTCGATTGTATCTTATTGGATCCTTATGCAAATGCTTTTAATGACGGTCCTACCGCTTCCGGTTGGCAGACGGATGCTACAGAAATGCGGAAAGAAGTCAATGAAAGAAAATGGGAGATAGATTCTCTGTGTTATCCTATCCGTTTGATTTATCAGTATTGGAAGGCAACAGGGGACGATTCGGTATTCAATGCTAAATGGGAAAAGGCGATGGCGTTGATTTTAAAAACTTTCCAAGAACAACAACGGAAAGAAAACGACGGACCTTATTCTTTTGAACGTCATACAGGAAACGCTATCGGTACATTAGTGAACCGAACCGGGAATCCGGTTAATCCGGTGGGCATGGTCGTTTCCTGTTTCCGGCCATCGGATGATGCTACAATTTTTGGCTTTTTGGTTCCATCGAATATGTTTATTGTTGCCTCTATGCGTCAGCTTTCTGAAATTATCAGAACCACCGGTAACGGAAAGAATTTACTTAATCAGACAGAACGTTTGAAAAAAGAAGTTGATGAAGCTATACAGAAATATGGAATAGTGAATCATCCGGTTTTTGGTAAAATCTATGCTTATGAGGTGGATGGATATGGTGGATGTAATCTGATGGACGATGCGAATAATCCAAGTCTGCTTTCTGTTCCGTATTTTGGATATGTAAATGCAGATGATCCGGTTTATCAGAATACACGCAAATTTGTGTGGAGTAAGCATAATCCATATTTTTTTAAGGGAACAGTGGCTGAAGGAATCGGTGGGCCACATTGTGGCAAAGATAAAATCTGGCCGATGAGTATAATTTCGAAAGCTTTGACTTCTGAAGACAAGGAAGAGATAGCGGAATGTCTGCGTGTATTGGTCAATACGGATGGGAATACCGGATTTATTCATGAAAGTTTTCATAAAGATAATCCTGCAGATTTTTCCAGAGGTTGGTTTGCGTGGGCCAATACACTGTTTGCCGAATTGGTATTAAAAATATCGGAGAAATATCCTGAATTACTATTGGAATCATATACTGAGTGATATTTGATTATGACATTTTATTATATGAAATCGATGAAGAAGATAATTTTGTTTATGATAGCTGTAACGTCCGTTTTCCGTTTGTTTGCGGTAGAGACGATACCGGCAAAAGAGTTTTCAAATCCAGACCGTATTCGTTATGACGGTTCTTGTATGACCATTGACGGTAAGGATGTATTCATCTATAGTGCCGCTTTTCACTATTTCCGTTGTCCCGAAGAATTGTGGCGTGACCGTTTCCAGAAGATAAAGGAGGCCGGCTTTAATACGGTAGAGACTTATGTTCCATGGAACTGGCATGAACGGGAAATGCCTGCGGGATTATCAGATACGACAAAGTTTGACTTTTCTGATATAAAGAGATGGTTGAAGATGGCACAGGATGAATTTGGCTTTTATACGATAGTTCGTCCGGGACCATTCATCTGTGCGGAATTCTCGGGAGGAGCATATCCCCGTTGGTTGGCTAAATTCCGTCCTCAGGGCTATCAGGGGCTTTGGTTGCGCAGTGCGGATCCTACCCACGTACGTTGGTGTGTCCATTGGTTCGATGCTGTCTGCAAGGCATTGGCCGATGAACAGCTTACCAGAAAGCCGAAAGGCGGGAAAGGTATCATCCTTATCCAAATAGAGAATGAATACAATGCCCATGGGTGTGAGAACAAGTCTTATTTTTTGAAGGAACTCTACCGTTCCGTGCGTCGGAACGGGTTCGATATTCCAGTCTTTACTTGTCTGACTGGAGAATGTCGTGGAAGCAGCGATAAGGAACTTTCTCAGGTGTTCGATTGTGACAATTATTATGTCGGCCAGTCGGATGCACCGAGTTGTGCCCACCGGATGGTCTCTCTGAAGAGTAGTCAGCCTGACGCTCCCGGCTTTGTGACAGAACTGCAGGGGGGGTGGTTTTCTCTGGTGACTGGTACGCTGAGTGAAGAGCATTATTCGGATGCCCGTCATTTCAAGGCCATTGGTCTGATGAGCATGTTGGGCGGATGTACGGGGATAAACTATTACATGTTTGCCGGAGGTACCCATTTTTCCGGTTGGGGAGCCCGCGGGATGACTACTTCGTATGATTACAATGCCGCTATCCATGAAAGTGGTGCTGTGGGTGATAAATATTTGGCAGCAAAAGGATTGGGAGAATTCCTTCATAAGTATGAATCGCAGTTGGTAAGATCTACGGGAGGACCTTGTAAGATAGAAGGAGTTCCAGAATCTGTATTCGGAGGAGTTAGGATGGCGAAAGATGGTACTTTGTTTGTCTTTCTGCATAACACGGATACGGGTAAACTCTGTAAAGGGAAGGCAACCTTATTGCCGGGAAAGATACAGTCGCCTCGGCAGGCGATGTATAATATCGATCAGAATGGGAATAAAGTATTGATGCAAGTAGACGAATCCCAAAAGGGGGATTCTTTGGCTGTGTCACCGATACAGGTAACCTATGAGTTGGGTCCTTTGGATACGAAGGTGTTGGTAATACCTGTAAAAAAGAATCCGGAGAAAGGTGTGTGGTGGCCTAAAAAACAATCTGCCATAGAACGTCCTTCTCGTTTACCTGCCCCGGTGCGCATCGCCTCGGTGAAAAGGAGGGAAGATTCGACAGAGAAAGCACAATGGATTCCTTTATCTCGTTTGGTCTCTTTGCCTGATTTAGGCATTAATGATTTCCGGTATAGCCTGTACCGGGCCAAAGTGAACTTGAGCAGACAACAGGTGGAAAATGAGAAGTATCTGCTGTTCAATATGTTTACACGAGATATTGTATCTGTACAGGTGAACGGGAAGAATGTCGTCCGTCTTTTCCCTGACAAAGCTGATGCACAGACATGGACCACACGGAACTGTTTTGATCGTATACGTCCGGATGAGTATGACAACCGGTTCGATGTTTCCGGCACCTTACAGGAAGGGGAGAATGAGATTTTGGTTGTCTATGAAAATTTGGGCCATGCCCACGGATATGTACCGATGGAGGAACTTTCCGGAATCCGTGAAGCCGGGCTTTCCGTTTCGGAGACAGCTTTGTCGCATTCGCTTGAATGGGAATATGCTGCTGATGCGGCTGGTGTGACAGAAGGCTGGATTCTGCCCCGATTCGACGATGGGGACTGGTCGGTGGTTCCGCTTGACATCCGTTCGGAGATTCCCCGGAAGGGAAACGGGATACAGCCGGTGGCAGAACAGGACGGGCTGCTGACTTGGTATCGTATCGAGTTTACCTTACCTTCTCAGAACCCCTCTGTCTGGATTCCCTGGCTGATGAGGATTAACGCTTCCGGCAACGGGTTCATGTGGTTGAATGGCCACAACATCGGCCGCCATTGGGAAGCCGGTCCGCAGCGGGAATTCTATCTGCCCGAATGCTGGTTGAATTTCGGTAAGGACAAGAAGAATGTCCTGGTTCTGGGCTTGCGCCAGACGGTCAACGGAGCCGTGATAAAGTCCATGGAAATAGCCCCTTATCGGGATGCTGCAGAAATGAAGAAATAGGAATCCGGACAAATGGAGAAGTTTAACAAAGATCAATTACCGTATAAATAAAATGGAGTTATTGTATATGAATGGATTTACCAAGATGAACAGTATATGGGTATTGCTTCTGGTGTTGATAGGTACTGCCTGTGCAAGAAAAGAAAATGCCCGTATCACATTGGATATGAATACGGACTGGGCTTTCTATCGTGGGGATGTTGCACACGGTGAAGATGTCGGTCTGGATGATTCCCGATGGATACCTGCAACCATTCCTCATATCATGCAATTGGAAAAGAAACATTGCGGTGGGGATGTTATCTACGACGGTATTGGCTGGTATCGCCGGTATTTCAGACTTCCGGAGAATTATGCGGGTAAACGTATCGCCGTGTCGTTCGAGGGAGTGATGAATGCCTGTGAACTGTTTGTCAATGGTCATAAGGTGACGGAACACAAGGGAGGGTATGTTGGTTTCACATCGGATATCTCTGATTATGTCAACTGGAACGATGACAACCTCCTGGCTCTGCGTGTGTCTGCCGCATATGATTCGCTGACCCCTCCGGGAAAGCCCCAGGATCGTCTGGATTTTTATTATTACAGTGGAATCTACAGGGATGTGAAGATGATTGTCACCGACAAGCTACATATCTCCGACGAACTGGAGGCGGATGAAGTGGCGGGCGGTGGACTTTTCATCACTTACCCGAAAGTGGAGAAGGAAGAAGCTTTGGTGGCTGTCCGTACCAGCCTGAAGAACGGTCATGGGGAATGCCGCAATGGGGTGTTGCAGTCCGTGCTGAGGGATGAGGAAGGAAAGGTGGTCGCAGAACAGGAGAATCCGTTCTCACTGGAAGGTGGAGACGACTGTTGTCTGGAGCAGACCCTGACTGTCAGTAAGCCACTTCTTTGGCATCCCTATCATCCGCACCTTTATGAACTGGAGTGTCAGGTGAAGGTGGACGGTAAGACGGTCGACTCCCGTACGGAAACAATAGGTATCCGTACCATCCGATACGACCGCGACAAAGGTTTCTTTATCAACGGTGAACATCTTTACCTGGTCGGGGCCAACCGCCATCAGTCGTTCCCGTATGTAGGGGATGCGGCTTCCAATTCCATGCAGGAACGTGATGTGATCGACATGAAACGGGGTGGTTATAATGCCGTGCGTGCCGCCCATTATCCCCAGGACCCGGCTTTTCTTGCCGCTTGCGACAGGTACGGACTGCTGGTGGTTGAATGTATTCCCGGATGGCAATATTTCAACGAGGATCCGGTATTTACCGAACGGCTTTGCCAGGTGGCCAGACAGATGATTCGTCGCGACCGTAACCATCCGTCCATAGTCCTTTGGGAGACTGCGCTGAATGAGACGCATTATCCGTTGGAGGTGGTCAAAGCCATTTATCGGATTGCCCATGAAGAGTATCCCGGCAATCAGATGTATACATCTGCCGACTATTTCAGCCATGAAGAGACGGAACCTTACTATGACGTTTTCTATAAACAGGTGGGCCGTTTCCCGAAGGACGGGAATGTGATGAGTAATTACCTGGACGACCAGATTGCTGTCAAGCCGCTCCTTACGCGTGAATGGGGTGACGGAGTAGGTGAAAAACCGCGTGTACGCCTGGATGAGAATGAAGAGGAGCAGATGAAGCAATGCCGCGGACGTTTCCAGCAGCTGATAGGGAAAGGCTATTTCGACTGGTGCATGCTGGATGCCAATCCGCGTATGGGCGGCCATTTCTTGTGGAGTTACAACGACTATAACCGGGGGGCGGAAGAGTATACGATGTTCTGTGGTGTGGTCGATGTGAACCGTTATCCGAAGTTCAGCTACTACATGATGCAGAGCATGCGTCCGAAAGAAGTCTCTCAACCGGGACTTTATGAGGGGCCGATGGTACATATCGCTTCTTTCAACTCCTCGGAGAAATACATCTCATCGACAACCGATATACCGGTCTTTTCTAATTGCGATGAAGTTCGTCTTTACCGGAATGGGAAACTGATCGGACAGCAGACACGGGAAGCGCAGAAGGATACTTATGGAGCCATCATCGAAAAGGGCGGAAGTCCGCTCTATCTCTTCAATGCCGGTGGCTATGAAAGCGGAGAACTGAAAGCAGAAGGCGTGGTGGACGGGAAAGTAGTTACCACTCATACGGTCCGTACTCCGGGTGCACCTCATCATGTGGAAGTGGTTGTTCCCGATCATCCTGTCATTCCGGTTGCAGACGGTAGCGATATGATTCCGGTCTATTTCATCATCTGCGATGAAAACGGTACAAGAGTAAACACTTCAGATGCGGAGATTCGTATTACTGTTACTGGTGAGGGTACATTGATAGGTGACGGTATCCGCCGGATCGGCATCAACCCGCAGCGCGTAGAAGGGGGCGTTGGATTTGCTTTTGTCCGCACTACCAAGAAGGCTGGACGGATTACCCTGACGGCTACATCGGAGGGACTGCAGAGCGGTAAAACGGAGATTACTACCCGTCGTTTTGAAGGAGAATACCTGCCGGACGGTTACCATCGTCCTTTTACCGGCAATGAGGAAGATGGTGTAGTTGTCAAGCCGACCCGTTGGGACAAACAGATATTGGAAAGGCCGGTAGCGGAAATTGAATCGGTTAAGGTTTCCTCCACCCAAGACGGTTATCCGGAATCGAACCTGACCGACAGTGATGATTTCAGTTGGTGGATTGCCGGCGATGATACTTTTCCGCAGGTCATCACACTGACACTAACAGAGCCGACGGATATCATCGCCAGCCGCATCCGTTTCCAGAAAGACAGTTCTTCATATAAGTATCGGGTAGAGGTCTCGGAAGACGGGGCTTCGTGGGAACTTCTGTATGAGCGTGAATGTACGGGTTGGGATTTTAAACCGGTACGTCTGGGAAAGAAACTCAGATACTTTCGGCTGACTATAGACGATGTGTCGGAGGGAAGAGCAGGACTGGCGGAAATTACACTTTTTAAATAGCCAGGTGTAATAGAGGAAATAGGTAAGATAGGAGCATCATGATGTTCTTGTATAGAAATTTTGCTCTGTTCCTTCAGTCAATCAGTAATAAACATTTGAATGAATTGGTTGCTACGGATAATGGTGATCCTACATCATTCACTCCGTTCCAAAGTGCTGAACGGGAGTCGTTCAACGGTTTGGCATTGGCTATTGTTCGAGGGAAGGAAGGAATTGCAGGGAAGATGCAGGTAAAAGTAAGTGGAGCTGGTCTGGAATCTGCTTCGATAGAAATTGAAGTGAAATAAAAGAAAGAAGAAAAGGATGCAGCCGGTGAGACAGAAGGCTGAATCCTGTCTCGATTCGGAGATGGGAACTGGTTGGTGATTTCCATCCGTTCGAAACCCTATCAGGATGCCGCAGAGATGAAGAAAAAGGAATCTAGGCAATGGATACGTATAATAAAAATCAGTCATATTGACTTTGAAAGAGTCTACAGAGATTATCGCCAGCCGTATCCGTTTTCCGAAAGACAGTTCTTCGTATAAGCATCGGTTAGAGGTTTCGGAAGACGGATCTTCGTGGAAACTTCTGTATAAGCGTGAATGTACGGGTTGAGATTTTAAGTCTGTACAGATGAATAAGAGACTGAAGTATTCCAGGATAACAATCGAAGATGCTTCCGAGGGGCGTGCCGGACTGGCTGAAGTGACTTTATACAAATAGAGTAAAAAATAGTCGGGATTTACTTAGAGTGATTGGTGCAATAATATAATATAATATAATGTAAGGAGATGAAGAAGTTTGTGTGTTTGATTGCGGTATTCCTTTTGTGCAGCCATTTGTCTGCACGGGAATACCATGTGTCCGTAAAAGGAAAGGATACAAATGTGGGCAGTTTGTCTGCACCGCTGCGAACTATTCAGGCGGCTGCTGACAAGGCGATGCCGGGCGATGTGATTACCGTGCATGAAGGAATTTATCGGGAACGGGTGGTACCGCCTCGTGGCGGTGAATCGGACGAGAAACGTATCATTTATCAAGCTGCACCGGGCGAACGGGTGGTTATTAGCGGTTCGGAACGGGTTAAGGGTTGGGAAAAAGTACAAGACAATGCGTGGAAGTTGACTTTGCCTGATTCGTTCTTTGGCGAGAGCAATCCGTTTGACGAACAGATATATGGCAGTTGGTATCGTGGCAAAGGACGTCCGAACCACACAGGAATGGTGCTTCTTGAGGGGAAACGTATCCGTGAGACGTTTTCGTTAGAAGATGTGTTGCAGCCACTTGATGGCAAACAACCGCATTGGTATGCCGAAGCCGACGGCAACGGTGGCCCTGTATTGATGAATTTCGAATGGGTAGAGCCGGTGGGTGGCAAACGGCAGACTTCCATGCATGCTTCGGTAAAAGGGGGCGATGCGGCTATTTGCATTACGATTGTCAACCGATGGCCTTTCGGTTATTTGAAAGATGGGTCAGAGATGTATTTCGACCAGGTGGATTTTGGTACAGGTTCGGATACACTGATTTTTCAGGCGGCTACATTAGGCAAGGGGGGAACAGTCGAAATGCGTTTGGATACGCCTGATGGGGAATTGTTGGGAACCTCGCAGGTGACGAATACGGGTGACTGGGAGAAGTTCGAAGAGTTCTGCCTTCCGATGAAACGAGTGCTGGAGGGCAAACACAACCTCTGTTTGGTCGTTCGTGCGCCGGAGTTGCCTGAAAAGGGGAAGACTTCTATCTGGGCACAGTTCCCTGATAGTGTGAATCCCAATAAGGCAGGTGTGGAGATTACAGTTCGTCCGCAAGTCTTTTATCCGGAGAAGACAGGGATAAACTATATCACTGTCCGCGGATTTATTCTGGAGAATGCCGCTACTAACTGGGCACCTCCCTCAGCCGAACAGCCAGGTCTGATCGGACCGCGCTGGGCAAAAGGATGGGTGATTGAAGCCAATACCATCCGTAACTCCCGTTGTGCCGGTATTTCGTTGGGCAGACCGACATTCGGCCATTCGCATCATTACCGTTTCATGCCTCCGAGAGTCTATCCGGAAGCGGATGGAGGGCAGACGGAACAGCAGTTGTTGGATTATTTCGCCCATGCTTCTTGGAATAAAGAGGATGCCGGATTCCATGTCATTCGCAACAATCATATTTATGATTGCGGACAAGCGGGAATTGTCGGTTGCAGCGGCGCTGCTTTCAGTGTGATAGAGGGTAATGAAATTCATGATATATGTTTGGACGAGACTTTCGAAGGCGACGAGATGGCGGGTATCAAGTTGCACTTTGCCGTGGATGCCATCATCAGAGACAATCATATCTATAACACCATCCGTGGTTTGTGGCTCGACTGGGGTTCGCAAGGTATGCAGGTGACGGGCAATCTGTTTCACGACAACAACGTGCAGGAGGATATTTTCATAGAGGTTTGTCACGGCCCGATACTTTTGGCAAACAATATCCTGTTGTCCGGCTATTCGCTGAATCTGTCGCAAGGGATTGCCGGGGTACACAATCTGGTGACGGGTAAGGTGTTTGCCGGATTAGACCGTTGCGCCGGGGGTAGGTATTCTTTTTTTTACGAACCGCATGGGACGGTCTCGGTCGGCAATGTGCGGAATATGGGAGGTGACTTGCAATGGGTGAACAACCATTTCGCCCAAAAGGCCTCTTTGGGTAACTGGGACGAATGCCTGCTACCTATCCGTTACAAAGGCAACCTGTTTACGGCAGGGGCACATCCCGACAAGCGGGAAAAAGATTTTGTGGAGGCTTCCGGTTTTGACTCTGCTATCCGTTTGGAGCAGCGTGCTGACGGTTGGTATCTGAAGATGAATGTCCCCCAGGAAGGTATCACGAATCCGAAAAGCCGGTTAGTGACTACCGAAACATTGGATAAGGCGATTATCCCTCAACAAGCATTTGTGAATCCGGATGATAGTCCCATTGCCATCGACAAGGACTATTTGGGAAATAAGCGGAATGCTGTGCATCCTTACCCGGGACCGATAGAGGTGGAGAAAAGCGGTGCGCAGGAATGGAAAGTCTGGCCTAAATGATTGATATGAAATCTATAAACGAAGGAAGTCTGAGGACGATATTGATGTATAGAATCAAGAAAAACAGTAGAAACAAATAAATACGTGTTATGGTGAAAAAAAAGATATTTTTAGGAATCGGGTGCTCTTTTTTACTGGTAGCGCTAGTAGCTTGTACTTCTAATCAGAAAAAAAACGAAACAGGAATAACGGCGGACAGGATGTTGAATCCGATTTCTCCTCCCGGGTTATATATTGCGGATCCAGAAGTCCGACCAATGCCTGACGGTAGGATTTATGTGTACGGTTCACGTGATGAACCCGAACATGTTTGGTGTTCCCATTCTTATAATGTATTGTCTACTTCCGACCTGATTCATTGGAATGTGGAGCAGATGTCGTTTGCGACTACCGGTAAAGGGAAACAAACGAATTATACTGACCGAACGCTGTATGCTCCGGATTGTATTTATCATAACGGGAAATATTACCTGTATTATTGTTTGGAGGGAGGTGGTGAGGACGAAGGTGTGGCTGTGTCTTCCTCTCCGTATGGCCCCTTTAAAGAGGGTATGAAAATCGAAGGTATCAGCGGAATCGACCCGTCGGTTTTCATTGACGATGACGGACAGGGGTATCTGTTCTGGGGGCAAGGGTATGCGAAAGGAGCTAAATTGAGCAAGGATATGCTGACGATTGAGGGAGCCGTGCACGACAGTTTGCTGACGTATGAGGAGCATGCTTTTAATGAAGCAAGTTCTGTTCGGAAACGAAACGGAATTTATTATTATATATATGGGGGGGCACCAACGGCACGGAGAATCTAATTGTGCAACATTAAACTATGCAACAGCAACTTCTCCTTTCGGACCGTACACCTATCGAGGAGTTATCATCGACAATTGGGGCAGCAATCGGAGGATAGTCAATAATCATGGTTGTATCTTTGAAGTGGACGGTCAATGGTATATTGCCTACCATCGGCCTACGCACGGAGGAGCAATGATGCGCAAGGCATGTTTGGAACCTATTACCTTCAATCCGGACGGCACTATTCAAGAAGTAGAAATGACAACGCAAGGTATTGGCGGACCGATGTCTCCATTGTTGCGGATGGATGCAGCAAGAGCCTGTCTGATGGGAGGACATGTTACTGTAGTCGCCCGTTATCCGAAATATGACATTCCCGTAGAATATTTGGCGGAAATAAGAGATGGTGATTATGCTTATTGGAAATACTACGATTTCGATCAAGCGGAAGTGAAACGTTTCATCTGCAAAACATGGGATAATAACCGTGCTGCCAAGATTGAGCTGCGTTTGGATAGTCCGGAAGGAGAATTGATAGGTGTCTGCGAGTTGGAACCGATGCAAGGTGAGACTGCCTATGTATTACATGAAGCATCAGTCAAATCGGTAAAAGGCAAACATGCCCTCGTAATGGTTTTCAGAGGTGATCCTCTTGCAAAAGAAGAAGACATAATGAATCTGGAATGGTTTACTTTTACCGAATAAGCCTCCTAAAAAGTAAAATGTGTAGCCGTCTGTTGGATGATAAGATTATTGAAAAAGTCTGTAACTGCTATAACATCTGCCGTCATGGGAAGGCAGCTCCGCAGCCCGAGTTTTATTTGCCGGAATATTGGTCGAACTTCGGAATGGGTGGGAAGGATGTTTTGGTGTTGGGATTGCGTCAGTTATCCCATAGTGTATAATGAAGCGTTGTTTGTGAGCGAGAAAAATGAATATGTGTGGTGGTATGTTGTGGAACGAACCACATTCCGAACATCCATTTATAGTTTGTAACACAATGATGAATTGTATATGATTTGTGTCTTATTTAGTGATATAATGGAATTAATGAATTAAGAATAGATGAAAAAATTATTTAATTGTGCAGTATTGTGGCTTGCTTTTGCAAGCATGGCCTTAGCCAAAAGCCCGAAAAATATCATTATTATGATTGGTGACGGGATGGGAATCAACCAGATTCAAGCTGCTTATACGCAGAATGGCGGACACCTGAACATGACAGACCGTTGTCCTTTTGTTGGCTTGCGTCGAACGAACTCCGCCAATAGTTACACAACCGATTCGGCTGCCGGTGGAACGGCTATTGCCACAGGCACGAAAACGAACAACGGAATGGTCGGTATGACTCCGGACAGTGTCCCGTTGAACTCGATTATCCGGTTGGCTACTTTGAAAGGCTTATCGACGGGAGTTATTGCTACCAGTTCGTTGACTGATGCTACTCCGGCCTCTTTCGTGGCCCATCAACCTTCACGTTATATGCAGGAAGAAATTGCGGCAGATTATTTGAATAGCGACATCAATCTTTTCATTGGTGGCGGGAGAAAATATTTTGAGCGGCGGAAAGACGGCCGGAACATATCGGAAGAAATGGAGGAAAAGGGTTACGAGGTAGTTTATTCATTGGCTGAAGCTAAGGATATTTCCGGTAATCTGGGCGTGTTGCTTTCCGAAGACGGGATGGAACCAGTTGATAAGCGAGAAAATGGCTTTCTGGCAAATGCTACGGAATTGGCGATAGAGCAATTGTCGGAAAATAAGAAAGGCTTTGTCCTGATGGTGGAAGGTTCCCAAATAGATTGGGGTGGACATAATAACGACCAGGAATACATGGTAGGCGAGACCATTGACTTTGACCGGGCGGTAGGCAAAGCGCTCGATTTTGCAGAAAAAGACGGAAACACATTGGTGGTTATCACGGCGGACCATGAAACTGGTGGTATTGCTATCCATGGTGGTGACTATGACAAGAAAGAGGTTACAGTGAAATATACAACGGGTGGACATTCGGCTTCCCCTGTCCCGTTTTTCTCTTACGGACCTGGTGCTGAACAGTTTGCCGGCTTTAAAGACAATACGGCCTCTTTCCATTTGATGAAAAAACTGTTGGGAATAAAATAAGTATTAAAATAGTATTCGTAATGGCTTTTCGAATTAAGTTATTAGGATTGGTATGTCTTTGGCTAATTGCTGGAGACAAGTCAGTATACGGACAACAGTTGTATACTGACTTGGTAAATTTATTTATGGGAACATCTGGCGATCACGGACAGGTATCGCCAGCTGCTACGGTACCTTTCGGTATGGTGGCGGTCGGACCGGATAGTTCACCCAGACAGCATGCTGGGTATGATTATGCCGAGACAAGGACATCCGGCATTTCCGTCAACCGCCTGTCAGGAGTGGGATGTGGTGGTTGTGGAGGCAATCTCAGTATTCGGCCGGTTGCCTATGAACAGGAGTGGAAGCGGATCCCGGAAACGGAAACAGCTTCTCCCGGTTATTATTCGGTAGCATTTGATGATGGAACAACAGTCTGTCTGACAGCTACGGAACGTATGGCCGTGGAGAAATACCATTTTGACCGGAAGAAAAAGGAGCAGGCACTTTACGTTGATTTCTTTTCTTCCTTTTCAGGAGCGTCGGCACAGTATAAAAAAGTGTCGGATAATGAAATACAGGGTGTCATACAGGGTGGAAATACTTGTGGAGTCGGTGCTTACCAATTGGCATTCAGTCTATACACTGATATACCTTTTATTTATACACCGTTAGAGAAGGGTAAAGGAAAGCTTTCGTTTGATAATGTGGAAGGGGTAGAGGTACGTATTGCCCTCTCTTCTGTTTCTCCAATGGAAGCCTCGTGGGAGGTAAAAGAATCATTGAGGAACGATTTTTACCAATTCCGTAGAACGGCATCCGATAAATGGAATGAAGTCTTGTCACGGATAGAGGTGGAAGGAGGGACTGATGAGGAACGTATCCTTTTCTATACTTCATTGTATCGTGCCAGTCTGAGTCCTCATGAAGTAGCTCGTTCGGGAGAATTCTATCGTGCGACGGACGGTAATCTGCATTTGGCTGACAATAAGACCTTTTATAGTTCATGGTCTATCTGGGATACGTTCAGGGCCAAGTTCACGCTGTTGAATCTGCTGGTGCCGGACAGGATGCCGGATATTGCCCATTCTCTGTTGCTACTATATCGCAACGGCAAGGAAGCCTGGAGTACCTCTTTCGAGCCGACCCCCTCGGTGCGAACTGAACATACGGCAACCGTCTTATTGGACTGTTATCATCGCGGTGTGAAAGGTATTGATTTCAGTATAGCCTATCAGGCAATGAAAGAAGAGGTGGATGCTCTGAAACCCAAATCGCCCGACCAGCAGATGGAAGCAGTAACTGACTTGTGGACTTTGTCGCAAATAGCCGCTATTGTGGGACAGACGGAAGATGAACAGAAGTATAAAGCCTTGGCCGAACAACTGTTCGAACAGACCTGGAAAAAAGAATTCATGAACATCACGCCGGATTATGCCAAGATGGGAGGAAACGGAATGTATCAGGGAACTGCCTGGCAATATCGATGGGCTGCCCCATTCTATTTGGATAAGATGAAGGAATGGGTGGGCGAGGAGAAATTGGTAGAGCAACTTTCCTATTTCTTCAACCATTCGTTGTATAACCAGGGGAACGAACCGGACATACATGTCCCTTATATATTCAATAAACTGGGTAGGCCGGATTTGACCCGCGATATTGTGTACCGCCTGCTGACAGACGATAAGATGGTGCATCTCTATGGCGGTAATGCTGAGTTTACTACTCCTTACGTCGGGCGTGCTTTCCGTAACCATCCTGAGGGTTACATGCCAGAGATGGATGAAGATGACGGTACGATGAGTGCGTGGTATGCTTTCAGTGCGATGGGGTTGTTCCCCTTGGTGATTGGCAGTGACGAGTACGAGCTGGTTGCTCCTTTGTTCGATAAGGTGGTTTTGCATTTGCCCGAAGGACGGGATTTGGTAATTACCGCGAAGAACAGGAAGAAGCGGAACAAGGATGCCAAGAAGGTCTTGTTAAACGGGGTGGAGTTGAAGGATTTCTGCCTCCGCCATGCTGCGCTTGAAAAGGGTGGAACACTGACCTTTGTCTTTTAGTTTCAAAAGGCCACAGCGTGACATTGCCCGATGGGGTACAGATGTGTACGCATATAAACGAATGCTAAGTATTGAATTTGAATCTAAACTTTAAAAATAGAAGAATCTATGAAATGGAAACAGATAACCGTATTGGCGGTATTGACGACATCCTGCTTGTTGGCGGAAGCGAAAGTAAAACCTATTGTACATTATAACTTTGGAAAATCAGGGAATGTCACCTATGCTGTGGCTCCGGAGCGGTTGGAACCGGTGACGGGAAAAGGCTCGCTGGTGGCGGTGGGGCGACCTGTCTTCTATGCCGATGCACCCGGCGACAAGAAGATGAAAGGTGAAGGCGGAATCCTGTTTAACGGCGATGGCGACGGATATAAACAGGCATCAGCCGTAGGTATTCCAACCGACAATCAGGTATTGGAAGTATGGGTTAAGCCCAGGCTGAATACCCAATTGAGTGAAAAAGAAAATCAGCAGGCACAGGTGCTACTTTCCAATGGGACAGCTAAAGAAGGATATGTGTTTGTTCATCAGAAAGGGCATTGGTATCTTATCTCCGGCGGTTCGGGACGGGTAGAAGTCGGGGAGGTGTCTCATAACGCCTGGACGCATCTGGCCATGGTGGTGGAAGATGGAAAAGGTTCTGTCTGGATAAATGGGAAGAAGACCGGGACATTCAAACCGACTAAAACCTTGGCACCGCATTTCTCCATCGCTGTTTCGGAAGATGGAAAAGAGGCTTTTTACGGCGAAGTCTATGAGGTAAGGTACAGTACGTTTGCTACGGGTAAGTTTGATCCGGAGTCTGATTTCCTGCTGGATTATAAAAAGCTCAAAGAGACCGGTAAGCAACGCTTGGCCGAACGCCGTGCCTTGGTGCAACAACTGGAACAGGCGGGTGAGGGCAAGAAGGTCGTAGCGGAGCTTCCCGCTGTCTGTCAGGAAAAGGACTGGCTGATCAGTCAGATAGAGGAACCGGCCTGTTTGTATGTACAGCAGTCGGAAGATGGGGTAACATCCAGTTTCCAGTTGAATAACGGGTTGATTTCACGTACTTTTTATGTCGGCGAGAATATTGCCTGTGTAGGATATAAGAATCTTTCGAATGGGGCCGAGTATTTGCGGGCGGTGAAGCCGGAAGCACGTGTTTGTATTGACAGCGTATGGTATGAAGTCGGCGGATTGAAAGGACAGCCGGAATTGTCTTATCTGTTGGATAGTTGGTATACGGAAATGGAGGCATCCGACTTGGCGTTTACACTGGCGAAAGTGGAAACCGGGCTTCCGCTGATGCGCTATCCGTGGACACCGAAGTATAATGCCGTTCCGGCAGACTGGCCTGCCAAGGGCCTGCGCATGGAGATGACTTTTGTACCGACCGAAAGCATGGTGGATGTGAAAGATATGCAGGTGAAGGTCAACTATGAAATCTATCAGGGCTTGCCTGTAATCGCCAAATGGATAGAGGTGATTAATGAAGGCGAAAAGGAAGTGTTGTTGAACGATATGGAGTGTGAGGTACTGGCTGTCAACCAGGATCAGGTGAAACGTCTGCATGTGGAGAGTGATTTCTCCTTTGCGTTGGTCAATGCGGATCTGGAGGGTAGTGCGTTGATGCATTATGCCGGTACTCCCAAACCTTATCACGTGGGTGGTTCTACAACCAAATGGACGGTCGACAAAGACTATAATACCTGGGCCAGCCATAATCAGGCAGAGGACAAGTTCCTGGGTTTCCCACATCATAATTTGTTGTTGAGCAAACTGCCGATGGGACCTTATACGAAAGTTGACCGGGAGGCTCCTTTCAAATCGTACATTACCTTCGAATTGTTGCAGGATAGCGATGACCGTGAGCGGCAGTCACTCGGCCATCGTCGGATGTATAAGAAGTTGGCTCCGCAGACCACCGAGTCACTGATTGCCGGAGGCATCACTTCGCACGATGAAGCGAAGCTGAAAGGGTTTATCGACCAGATGGCGGAACTGGGCCTCGAGCAGTTGGATATTATGGCATGGCCGGGCATCAGCCATGATAACCTGGATTCTACTTATGTACAGTTGTGGCGAAGGGTGGCTACATACGCCAAAGAGCGTGGTATCGTGATGGGTGGTTACGAATTGCAGGTGGCCTCTCGCGGACGAGGAGCTGAGGTGGATTGTATCCATCCGGAGACCGGCAAGCCGGGTAGCCTTTTCGGGCAGAGTGTCTGCATTGCCAGCGGGTGGAAAGACACTTATTATCCGAAGATGTGGGAGTTCTTCGATAAAACTGGATTCATGACGTATAATATGGACGGTCCGTATCACGGCGACCCGTGTGCCTCTACGGTTCATCCGCATCATATGCGGTTGGAAGATTCGCAGTGGCAGCAATGGAAGACGCAGGTAGAGGTCATTCATGAACTGAAACGTAGAGGAATGTACGTCCCTATTCCGGACTGGTATTTCCTCAACGGACAAAACGCTACTGGAATGGGATACCGTGAAGCCAGTGCCAACCTGACTCCGCAACAGCAACTCTTGTTGGGCCGACAGTATATCTATGACGGAACCTGGCATAAGATCCCGACGATGGGATGGATGACTTTGCAGCTGGTCGGCTTCTATACAAATGATCCGCGTGTAGGGTTAGAGCCTTTATGTGACAATTTAGACCGCTATGAAGCGCAGCTGATGCAGTTTCTGGGAAGCGGATGCCACCTGACTATCCGCGGAAATCGCTTGTATGATACGCCGGAAACGAAGCAGATGGTGTCTCGTTGTATCAATTGGTTTAAGGAATACCGCGACATATTGACTTCCGATATTATTCATGTCAGCCGTCCGACCGGTCGCGACCTGGACTGCATGATGCACGTGAATCCTTTCATCCGTCATAAAGGGATGGTGGTTGTGTTCAATCCGACCGACAGGGATATCACGAAAGAGATGCGTCTGCCGCTGTATTATACGGGCTTGAAGGATAAGGCTACAGTTACCTCTTCAGACGGAAGCAGGCAGAACTTTTCGTTGAACCAGAAAGGTGAATTACTGCTGCCGGTCTCGATAAAGGCGCAGGGCATTTCCTGGTATCTGATAGAAGAATAGAGTATAGGATGAAATAAGGAGATGGATATGAGAAAGTTATTGCTATTACTGATTGGTGGAATCGTTTGTGTTTTGTTGGTAACAGGATGCAAAGAAACCGGTCATTCGAATAATCGTTATGTCAATAAATGGATTGGTACGGCTTCGGATGGTAGAGTTACTCCGGTCGCTTCCGTGCCGTTCGGTATGATGCAAATCGGTGCGGACACGCGGTCTTGCGGCTCCGGATATCATTATGATGACTCCTCTGTGCTGGGATTCAGTCACCTGCATAAAAGTGGGGGTGGATGTGCCGATTTCTTGGATATCCTGTTTATGCCGTTACCTCTGAATGAGGCAGTGGACGGTGACAGATTGTATTCCAAGCAATACCAGGCGGCATTGTCTCACCAGGAAGAAAAGGCGGAACCGGGATACTATTCGGTCAATCTGTATAACAAGCAGCTGACGGTGGAGCTGACCGCTTCCCGTCGTTGCGGAATCCAGCGATATCGGTATACTTCCGGAGGGGTGATACCGGTAGTGGTAGATTTGAACTATGGTTCGGAATGTGCCTGTACCATCCAACCCGAGCACGATGTAGATACGGTCTATATATCTGCATTCGAGCTAGTGGACTCGTGTACGATTCGCGGTTATCGCTTCTCGAACGGTTGGACACCGGGACAACAGGTATATTTCTATTCCCGTTTCTCATCACCGATCAAAACTTGTGCTTTGTATGTCGATGACCGTCGTATAGCGGAAACTTCCTTTGCCGAAGGACGAAACATAAAAGCTTTACTTTCTTTTGAGAATGAATGTGGAGAGTTGACAGTAAAGACGGCACTTTCTTCGGTAAGCATGGAGGGAGCGGCAGCTAATTTGTTGACGGAAGTCCGGGATAAGGCATTCGAAGAGGTGAGACAGGCAGCCTTTGAGTCATGGAGTCGGGTGCTGGGACAGATAGAGGTGGAGACCGACGATCCGAAGAAGAAGGAACTTTTCTATACCTCGTTGCACAATGTCATGCTGTATCCGTTTCTGATGTCGGATGTGGACAACCGTTTCCGAGGACCGGATTACCAGGTGCACCAGACCGATGGTTTTGACTACTATGGAGGCGTGGTCGGACTTTGGGATACATTTCGGGCGGCTTGTCCGCTGTTGGCAATGCTGAATCCGGAAGTAACAAATGATTATGTCAAGACGTTGCTGGAACATTATAAATATGCCGGACAGCTGCCGATATGGACGTTGTGGGGCATAGAAAATTATCAAATGACAGGAATCCACTCGTTGCCGGTGATAACGAACGCTTACTTGAACGGGGTGCGAGACTTTGACACCCGGTTGGCTTTAGAGGCCATGGTAACTTCGGCCATGAAAGATACGTGCGGTTATTCCATGGGTTATTTTGTCGGTCTGGAAAACTATAAGAAGTATGGCTATGTGCCTTGCGATCTGGAAATGGAGTCGGTGGCACGTACGCTGGAATATGCGTTTGATGATTATGCGCTGGCTCGTTTTGCCGAGGCTGTCGGTGCGGAGCAAGAGGCTGTTCGCTTCATGAATCGCTCGTCCAACTATCGCAATGTCATCGACCCTGTCACCTTGCTGGCACGGGGACGAACGAAAGACGGCGGTTGGCGTACACCGTTCGATCCGTTAGCTTCTTCGCACCGTCGGGACGATTATTGCGAGGGGAACGGATGGCAGTGGACTTTTTTTGTGCCGCATGACGTAGAAGGACTGGCTAGTCTGCTGGGCGGTAAAAAAGCATTGGAGGCTCGATTGGACACACTTTTCAGTATGTCTTCCGAATTGCGGGGAGACAATGTTTCCGGGGATATTACCGGACTGATTGGGCAGTATGCACATGGAAATGAGCCGGGGCATCATACCATATATATGTATAATCGGGTAGGTCGTCCTGACAAGACACAGAAGTATGTCAACCAAGTGTTGACCACTCTCTATGACAACACTCCGGCAGGTATTTGCGGCAATGAAGATACTGGACAGATGAGTGCCTGGTATGTTTTTAGTTCGTTAGGCTTCTATCCGATGAATCCGGCTTCCGGACAATATGAGTTGGGTGCGCCCTTGTTCCGGAAGGCTGTAATCAGACTGGCTTCGGGCAAGAAACTGGTTATCCGGGCAGACAACCTGTCGGATGAGAACATTTATGTAGATAAGGTTTATCTGAACGGGCAGCTTCTGGACCGTACGTACATTACGTTCGAGGAAGTACAGCAGGGCGGTGAACTTCGTTTTGAAATGAAAGGGGATGATTTATAAATAAGAGCTAAAGGCTTTGTAATAGGTTTCCATTTAAGAATCAGAGGACATGTCGGAACTCAATTTTTGAAGGCATGAATTTATGATTTAAGATCGGACATCCTAAAGGACGAAAGAAGGGGGTGTATCAAACTCTGTATGGAGTGATGATACACCCCCTTTTTAAGGTTATGATTGCAAACTGTAACTTTTCGAAGTGACTATTTGTAAATGGAAACATTAATAAGACTTTTCTTTTATTTCAGCTCCTATTTTCTTTCATTTTTCTATCAGACCGGCTTAATTGTCTGCTCTGATATATAAAGGCAACTCCAACAGGCTTCATTCCCAGGTTTTCCATTGACCATTCTTCGTTCGCCGACTCTGAATGAAGAATTCAGCACTGCTGTTATTACCGATATCTCTTCTTGAAACAGGCCGAAAAGAAACTTAGCTACACGGACCTTCAAATAATTTCCCAATAACATGTAAACAGCTTCTTAGGATTTAGACATTTTTTCTGGTTGGGCTTGTGTGTGTATCCGGTTTGAACCTACTTATGTATAAAAGCATACGGGTTGGGATTTTAGAACTGCATGATTCTTATCCCGAATAAATTTTAGGTGATTATTATTAAAAAACGTTCAATATGAAAAACATGGTCAAGTCTGGATTTTTATGTTTCCTTTTTCTTGTAAAGGTTATGTCTGTTGGAGCACAAAGTGTTTTAGAGCATGTCAATATGTTTATAGGAAGTACTGGGAAACATAGTACAGAGTATGGTGGAACCATCCCGGCTGTCAGTGAACCTTTTGGAATGACACAATGGTGTGCGGCTACCCGTGTAAATGGAATCTCCAGAACTTGTTATCACTATGATGATAACAGGTTAATCGGTTTCATGGCTACTCACCAGCCGGCAGTCTGGATGGGAGATTATGGATTTTTTACCTTGATGCCACAAGTAGGAGAGATACAAATACAACCCGAAGTACGTTCTGTAGTACTGAATCATTCCCAAGAAACGGCAACACCTTATTATTACAAAGTTAACTATACTGATGCAAAAGGAAATGAAGTTGGTACTGAATTTACGGCAACTTCCCGTTGTGCTTTTTTTAAAGTAACTTATCCGAGCAATGGAAAAGCCCTGTTGTTCTTGGAAGCGTCTAGAGAGAAAGATGGAGGAGGCATTCAGATTCTCCCTGAACGGCAGGAAATAAGAATCTATAATAAGGAACGGCATGATAGTCATTTAGGCCCCAGACTGTATAATTTTAAAGGTTGTTATGTCTTGAGGTTCTCCGAACCTTTTGCCGGATATGGTACATGGAATAATGATGACGTTTTTAAAGACAAATGTTCTGAAGAAGGTTCGCATGCGGGTGGATACATAGAATTTGAGGATAATATAAGAAGTGTGGAAGTGAGGATAGGTTCTTCATTTATTGATTATAGCCAAGCTGCATATAATCTGAATGAAGAAATGCCCGATACATTGAATTTTGAGCAGATAAAAGAGAAGGTGAAAGAGGTGTGGGAAAAGAATTTGGACAAGATATCGGTCAAAGAGGCTTCTGATGAAGATTTGGATATTTTCTATACAGCCTTTTTCCGTACAATGCAATATCCCAGGGAATTTTCTGAATATGGACGTTATTACAGTCCGTTCGATGATCGGGTACATGAGGGAGTATCTTATAATGCCTATTCCTTATGGGATACCTTTAGAGCACAACATCCTTGGCTTCAATTGACCCAACCCGGTCGGATTAACGATATGATTACATCATTAATACAAATGTATCAGGAAGGCGGCTGGTTACCTAAATGGCCTAACCCGACTTACACCAATATCATGATAGGTACGCATGCGGATGCGGTCATAGCCGACGCCTTTGTCAATGGATTTAGGGGTTATGATGTAGAGAAAGCCTATGAGGCTGTAAGGAAAGATGCATTCTGTGCACCTCGCGGTGATTACAGGTGGGGAGACCGTCACTATTGGAATGGAGACTATGAAGCGAGAGGTGGATTGACAGAATATCTGCAATTGGGTTATGTAGCTTCCGATAAAACTAATGAATCTGTTTCACGTACGATGGAATTTGCATTGGATGATTATTGTATAGCACAGATGGCCAAGGAGCTTCAACACGAGGATGATTATAAGGTCTTGATGAGGAGTTCCAGAAACTACCTCAATCTATTTAACTATCGGACTGGATTTTTTCAGGCAAGAAAAAGTGATGGAAGCTGGGGGAAAACTGAAGAGGGTTTTACGGAAGGAGGCAAATGGACTTATCGGTTTTGTGTGATGCAGAATGTTCCAGATTTGATAAGTTTGATGGGAGGAACAAAAGCGTTTTGTACTGAGCTTGACAGGAACTTCGAAGAAGGGTATTATCGGCACGATAATGAGCCGGGACATCATTTTGCCTATTTATATGACTACTGTGATAGGCTTGATAAGGTTCAGAAACGTATTCCTGCAATTATGAAGCAGCATTATCAGAACAGACCTGACGGCTTGTCTGGAAATGATGATTGCGGACAAATGTCTGCATGGTATCTGTTCAGTGCTTTGGGCTTTTATCCGGTTACTCCGGCTTCGGGTGAGTATGCGCTGGGTATTCCTCATTTTAAAGAGATCGTTGTTCATCTGGATGGAGGTAAAATTCTGAAAATTAAAGCTCCGGACTTGAAAAAAGGACAGCCGCTTACGCACGTCAGGATGAACGGGAAATTATTGGAAAAACCGTTTGTTTCAGTTAAAGAAATCATGCAGGGAGGTGTATTGGAGTTTTCATCCCGATAGATTTGGGCGGGATGGATTATGAAAGCTCCTTGATACATGATGCCGAATGTGTATCTGAATAATTTGAATAATATATTCCGGTTGTTTCAGCTGATTTGTGAAGGAAATATGTTCTGTCATGATTTTCGGTGAACCATGAAATAGTTGATAATAATCTTAAAATAGAATTTTTAGCAATGAAGACACATAAAGAAAAAATGAAAGGATGGTTGGCAGGATTCTTTGTAGCTGGAACGTTATTCTGTTCCTGTTCCGATAAGAGTGGAGAAGTGATTCCGACCGATTATGTGAATCCTTTTATTGGAGCGAGTACAAATATTCAAGCTGCAGGAGCATATCATGGGTTAGGTAAAACATATCCAGGTGCAGTTGTTCCATACGGTGCTGTACAAGTCAGTCCGAATACGATAACTGGAGGTGATAATGGGTCAGGATATAGCTATGAACACCGGACCATAGAAGGTTTCGCGTTTACCCAAATGAGTGGGGTAGGCTGGTACGGTGATTTAGGTAACTTGCTGGTTATGCCCACTGTCGGGAAGATGCATACTAATTCAGGGAAAGAAAATGGTGTGGAAGGGTATCGCTCGGCCTATGACAAAGCTTCTGAAAAAGCTACAGCCGGATATTATAAGGTATTTCTTACAGATTATCAGGTAAATGTTGAAGCGACGGCTTCTCTCCATAGTGGAATGTTGCGGTTTACTTATCCGCAGAGTAAACAGGCTAGAATACAGATTGATTTGGCCCGTCGGGTAGGTGGAACATCTACTTTCCAGGCTGTGAAAGTGATAGATGAGCATACGATAGAAGGACGTATGGAATGTACCCCTGAAGGTGGAGGATGGGGAAATGGAGATGGCAAAGCGAACTATACGGTATATTTTTACACCCAGTTTTCAAAGCCCTTGAAAGATTTCGGCTTTTGGGAAGTTACTGTGCCGGAGGGGCAATCGCGCAAACGTGAATTTATTGAAAGTAAAGAATTTCAAGAACTCACTTCTCAAGCTAGGATTGTACGGAATGTAAGGGAATTTCAAGGGAAGCATATTGGTTTCTTTATGGAATTTGATACGGAAGCCGATGAAAAGGTATTGTTCAAGTCCGGGATTTCGTACGTCAGCGAGTCGGGTGCAGAAATGAATCTGAAAAAAGAGATTGCTGACTGGAATTTTGAAAAGATACGGGAGCAGGCACGGAATCAGTGGGAGGTGGCCTTGTCGAAGATAAAGGTTCGTGGAGGTAGTGAGGAACAGAAATGGATTTTCTACACCGCCTTGTATCATACAATGATTGATCCCCGGATTTTTGCTGATGTAGATGGTAAATATGTAGGTGCAGATGGCAAAGTACATGAATCTGACAGGTTTACCAAAAGAACTATATTCAGTGGCTGGGATGTGTTCCGTAGCCAGATGCCTCTGCAGACTATAATCAACCCTTCTTTAGTGAATGATTTGTTATGGTCTTTGACGACTATGGCAGAGGAAAGTGGCAATGGTTATTATGAAAGATGGGAGTTCTTGAATGCTTACAGTGGATGTATGTTGGGTAATCCTGCCATTGCTGTTTTGGCTGATGCTTATGCTAAGGATATTTGTCAATTGAATATGGATAAGGCTTATGCGTATGCAGACAAAACCTCTAAAATGTTCGGTAATTCTGCATTGGGATACTCTCTCAATCCGTCAAGTATCTCCAAGACCCTGGAATATGCCTATACGGAGTGGTGCATGTCCCGATTGGCAGAAGCTATGGGAAAGCATGAGGATGCCGAATATTACGCAAAGTTGTCCCAATCCTATCGCAACCTATATGATACAGAAAAACATTGTTTCCGTCCGAGAGAAGCCGATGGCTCATTCGAGGCTTGGCCTGCAAAGGGAATATTACAGGAGGGTTATGGTTGTACGGAATGTAATGAGTATCAACAGAGGTGGTTTGTCCCTCATGACATACAGGGTATGGTGGAACTGATGGGAGGAATAGAACAGGTGGTTGCTGATCTGGATACCCTGTTTGCAAAAACTCCGGTTGATTTCTTATGGAATGCATATTACAATCATGCAAATGAGCCTGTGCACCATATCCCTTATCTATATAACCGTTTGGGAGAACCCTGGAAAACTCAGAAATGTTCACGTTTCATCTGCGATAATGCTTACCATAACAGTGTGGAAGGCTTGGTCGGTAACGAAGATGTAGGTCAGATGTCTGCATGGTATGTTTTATCTGCTTGTGGATTATATCCTATCTGTCCGGGTGATACCCGTTATGAAATAACCAGTCCGTTGTTCGATGAGGTAAGCATTCAGGTAGGGAATAATAAAACATTCGTTATCAAGACTTATCATAATTCATCTGAGAATGTATATATCCAGTCTGCCCGTTTGAATGGGAAACAGTATTCAAAGTGTTATCTGGATTATAAGGATATTATGAAAGGAGGCCTGTTGGAATTGGATATGGCGGCAATTCCCAATGAGAAATGGGGAAAATAAAAGCTGAAATATTGATGATTATTATGGCTCGGGGACTTTTGAAATAAAGAAAAAAGATGATAACTCATTTTGAATTTGAAAGAACAAAAATTAATTATATTGATTAAAGTAAGGAATATTATGAAAAAACATGTATTATCGTGTGCGTTGCTTGCATGTATGTTAGGGAGTTGTTGTTCAGATAGTGTCCAATCTTTTGATACAGATTATTTCCGAATTGATATTAACTCCAAAGGATATATTGTAGGTATGTGGAATCGGACAAAAGAAAGCCGTAATTTTAGTCCGGAAGACCAGCCATCACCTTTGTTAGCACTTTATAATAGTCAATTGAAGCGCTATTATTACCCGGAAAAAGCTCATTACAGAAATGGGAAATATCGTTTGGAATATGAAAACGGTTCTGTGGCTACGGTAAGGCTAGAGGAAAAGGCCCGTTATTTCAAACTGACTTTGGAAAATCTTGAAAACCGGGAGGGGATAGACGGTGTACAGTGGGGAAACTATTATACCAATATTAATAACCTGTTGGGTGAAATGATAGGTGTGGCCCGAGATACATCGGCTACAGTGGGTTATGCTATTGGTGCTTTAGCTTTGAATGATAATACCATTGGCGGTGAATCTCGTTTTACTTCGGAGACTGGGGCCGCGGGATATATCGTACATACACCAGACCCAGTCAGACATCCGTTGCCAGTGACATTGCACGAAGGACAGCAATTTACGTTGGGAGGAGACGGCATCAGTGATGTGGCTTTCTATAATCGTAAGGAGCCTTATTTCAGAATGTTGTATGGAAGTACAGCAGGAGTTGATTGTAACGGTCGTATCAATATTCGATATCATTCACGAGATAGACGAAAACCTAATTTAATTTATTCACCTGAGGGGGTACCCATTCAGCAAAATAATGAGCCGAATCATCTGATGCGCCAAGCCGTACCGGGAGTCGATTATATTGGTTCCTCCATTGCTTTTTGGGGAAGTCCGGATAGTATTGCATTGATGGGTGTGATCCAGAATATTGTAAAGGAAGAAGGGTTACCTTATCCTACTTTTCAGGGTAAATGGGTAAAGGATCCTACAGCCTTTATGCCGGACTTACTGACATACGGAGGTCTTTATGACAGTATTCCATCGTATGCTAAACAAATGGGTTTGAAGGTTATATCAGCATATGACCAAGGATTCTTGAATCCGGACCGGGCTAATGGAGGATATGTAGATGGTAAAGAGGAACAACGAAAACCGTTTCATTTGTCAAGTGGAGATATATCACACCGCGAGTTTGCTGACTGGTTGGCTAAGGATGGATTGATTTTTGGTAGAACAACTATAACAAATTCTATGTCTCCGGGAACAAAGGATTGCAGTCCTATTCCTTCAGACAGTGCATGTATTCAGCATCGCCGTCATTTGACAGCGGATCTGACAGCATCAGATACGTTGATTTACATTGATGATCCTACCTATATGAATGAAATTGCTTGCTGGGAAGGACATTGTAAAGAGCTGAATATGGTGAAGATTGGTAAAGAACTGATACATTATCTTGGCGTGTCAGATACGAAACCTTATCGTTTACTAAATGTTACCCGTGGTTATTGGAATACGCAACCGTCAGTACATAAAAAAGGTGATAATGTGGATAAAATGCAAGTTACTGTAGGATGGGCTTACCAAGGTTTGGTTCCTAATCTGGAGTTACAGGATGAATTGGGTAAGTTGTATGCCGATATGGCCGCAAACAGTGGAATCGGATATTATGATCTGGATGGTCAGGAGTTTTTGTTCCACAGTGGTTTTGGCTCTTATTCAGTAAAACGTTTTTTCCGGAGTATGTTTGAAAGAGCCAAAGAGTTGGGTATACCTGATATTCGTTTTACCGGTGCTACTTTGTCTGAGGGTTCATGGCATTATCAGAGTATTTGGAATGTTGGTGGAGGTCAGAATATGTATGATGCAGATAAGCGACTTTGGGGTAGTACTACCAGTCAAGGTAAGGACTTACGTGATGTTACTTATGCTAATTTTTTCCCATCTTCATTTGGAGGAAACTTTCCTATTACAGCTACTTCAACAGTTGAACAATATGAACATATTGAGGCTACAGCTGTGGGGTATGGTGCAACATACAGTTTGAAGGTTGGTCAGAAGGATGTAGAAAGCTGTCCGCAGAAATATGCCATATTCAATGTAATCAAAACTTGGGAAGAAGCACGTCGTGCCGATGCATTCCCGACTCACATCAAGAAATTGCTCCAAAATCCGGACCTGAGTTGGAGATTGGAAAAGAAGGTGGGGAAAGACGGATGGACATTGTATCAGATGGAAAACGGGCAGAAGGGACGTTCCTTTGATTTGTATCCGAAGCAGCAATAATGAGGCATAGGGCAAGCTATGCAGTAACAGAGAGTATCAAGCATATTCCCTATTACTGGCTGTTCTATATTCTATAGTAAAGATTTGGTTTGTAGAATAATGACTATAAGAAAATACATTGTAAACTTGTTGCTACTTGCATTTTCAATACATCTTGGAGCTGAGAATGTGAGGGTAATAGAGAATTTTGACTATAATTGGTTGTTCGGACGGTACGGATTACAGGCCGACGGTTCCAAAATAGAGGAACCGGCAGCAGTACAGGATGTGTCATTCAATGATTCATGCTGGAAGCAGCTGGATTTGCCGCATGATTGGGCTGTTGAAGGGCCTTTCCGTACTGATCTGGAGGGATTTACCGGTAAACTTCCTTGGCGTGGAATCGGTTGGTACAGGAAACATTTCAAGGTAGGCAAGACTGACATAGGGAAAAGGTTCTATTTGGATTTTGATGGAGCAATGGCTCATGCCGAAGTTTGGTTGAACGGTAAGAAAGTAGGTGGACATCCTTATGGTTATACTTCTTTTCGAGTGGATTTAACTCCCCAACTGTCTTTTGAAGGTGAAAATGTAGTAGCTGTGCGTCTGAATACTGAAAATATCGGTTCACGCTGGTATCCAGGTGCAGGAATCTATCGGCATGTACGTTTGGTAAAAACTTCACCGGTACACGTGGATCATTGGGGCGTTTTTGTAACGACTCCTTCTATTTCGGATGTAGAAGCGGAAGCGCTAGTTCATGTTCAGGTACGGAATCATTTGTCTGTACCGGTAAAGGGACATTATTCCGTATCAGTGTACGAGTTGTATGCGGATAATCAGACCGGACGGAAAGTCGCTTCTAGTAGTCATGTGCGGTTGGATCTTCCTGCAAATGCTACAGCACAGGATAGTGTTTCTTTGAGAATCCTTTCTCCCAAACGTTGGAGTCTGGAAGCTACCAACCGTTATTTGGCTAGGGTAAAGGTGTATGATGGAAAATATCTGGTGGATACTTATGAAGTTCCGTTTGGTTTCCGCACCATACAGTTTACCCACGACAACGGCTTTCTGTTGAACGGGAAACGTGTACAAATACAGGGTACCTGTAATCATCATGATTTGGGGGCATTGGGAACAGCTATTAATATGGTAGCTTTGGAACGTCAACTGAAGATCTTGAAGAGTTTCGGATGTAATGCCCTCCGGACCTCGCATAACATACCTGCTCCGGAACTGTTGGAACTGGCGGATAAAATGGGATTTCTGGTGATGGATGAAGCTTTCGATTGTTGGAGAGAGGGAAAACAGTCGGGTGACTACGGTTCTTTGTTTGACGAATGGCATGAGAAGGATCTGAAGGCATTGGTGTGCAGGGATAGAAATCATCCTTCCGTGATTTTGTGGAGTACGGGTAATGAAGTTTCCGAACAGTATCATCCGGAATTGGGTATAGCCCGTCATCTTACGGAGGTGGTACATCGATATGACAAGACCCGTCCGGTCACTTTCGGAGCTTCCTATCCCAGTAAATCAGCCATGAACGGTACCGAACTACAGGTAGATGTACACGGTATGAATTATGCTGCCGGTGTTTATGGAGGACCTGATTTTTACGGGGAGTTCCTGAATAAAGAGGGACATGAGCATTTGTCTGGTTTCTCTAGTGAAAGTAGTTCAACAATGAGTTCCCGCGGCGAGTATTTCCCTCGCAAATTCCATGTTTCATCGTATGATTTGAATGAACCGGGTTGGGGTGGATTGCCTGATCAGGAGTTTGCCGCTCTTGATCGTTATCCGGCTATTTGCGGAGAATTCGTGTGGACTGGGTTTGATTATCTGGGTGAGCCTACGCCTTTTAACAGTGACAAGACAGTCTTGCTGAATCATGCTGCGGCTGTCAGCAAGGAAGAATTGAAGAAACAGGAAGAAGAGCTTAAAAAAATAGAGCAGAATCGTCCTACTTCGCGTAGCAGTTATTTTGGAATTGTTGATTTGGCAGGTTTCCCAAAAGACCGTTATTATCTTTATCAGTCACGTTGGAGACCAGATTATCCGATGGTACATATTCTACCTCATTGGAATTGGGAAGATAAGAATGGAAAAAATGTGCCGGTATTCGTCTATTCGTCCGGTGACGAAGTGGAACTTTTTTTGAATGACAGATCGTTGGGAAAGAAATTCAAACAGCCGTATGAATATCGTTTCCGGTGGGATAGTGTTTGTTATGAATCTGGTGAGTTGAAAGCAATCGCATATAAAGACGGTAAGAAATGGGCGGAGAAACACGTGCGGACAACCGGTAAGCCGGTAAAACTGAAGCTTACTCCTGATAAGACAGTGCTGAAGTCGGATGGTGAAGATTTGATTTTTGTACGGGTATCCATTCTGGATGCGGATGGCAATGAAGTCCCCACGGCTGAACCTGTGATTACGAGTTCTGTGTCCGGACCTGGAGTGATTGTTGCTACGGATAATGGCGACCCCACTTGCCTGATTCCTTTCCATGAACCGGAACGGCCTGCTTTCAATGGCCTGTATCTGGCGATAGTAAAAGCCAGAAAAGGAAGTGAAGGGAAATTGCGTTTACGGGTTGAGGCTGACGGACTGGGCAAGGAAGAAATTGATTTCCAGATTCAGAATGAAGGGTTGGAAAAAAGATACCTGTTGACAGACTGACAGAAGAGTGATGATTGATAAATGAGAATTCTAATTAATAAATATTGGCAAAATGAATAGAGCAGGTATTCTGATAGGTTTGATGCTGTCATTCGTTATGACATGTAAAGCACAGCAGTGGTTGTCGGAGAGCCAGAACGTAACATCTCCTTATCGCTTGCTGGAATGTACGTATGAGGGGCCCCAACTAGTTAAATGTTCGGATGTAGCTACTGACTGGTCGGTAGAGAAGCTGGTAGATGATAAAGAGGATGGTAAGGAATATACCTTTACTTTTACAGCTCTCCGTAATCTGGAAAAAGCGGGGGTAGCAGTCGCTTTCGATGAGGACAGATGGAGCAGTGACAACTATGTGATGATTCCGGCAGCTGTCTATAACGGGAACCGGCAACGGATAGTTAACCGTGATTATGCGACAGGACTGGACAAGGCTGATTATTACCGGAAGGATTTGGCTTTGACTTCCAATCCGATACCTCAGTTGTCACCGGAGTTCGGAGCTGAATCTCGTTTGGAAGTCCTGGTGAATAATGCTGCGACTCCAGCGATAGTTTATCTGAACCGGGCAACACGGAAAGGTACGATTCTGCTGACAGATCAAGGAATCGAATGGAACGGACAGATTCTGGATCATGGGTTGATTGTAGAAGAAAGCCGTGACCGCAGTCATGCCTCGTTTGTCATCAGTGCTCCGGGGGTGCGTGAAAAGAAACCGGAGTTCATCGGTTTCAGTAAGAGTCCGGACAGAGGGATTTCAGTTAAAAAAGGAGAACAGATAGCCGTAAAGGTAACAAGAATCGATTTTTATTGTGAAGATGTGCCGGCTTTGTTGGAACGGTTTATGAAATACCGTAAAACACATACACAGACTGAGGAGCCGCGTAACTTGATGCCGATGAGTGAGGTGCTGACCAGAATGGTCAGGAATATCGATGAACGGTATTACAAAGGCAGTCAGTGGGAATACTATTGTCCGGAGAATGCCGACTGGATGTCGTACGGCTGGATTGGTGGTCTGATGAATACATACCCGATGCTTGGCTTGGGAGATGCAGAACATGAGCAAAAGGTGTTGCATACGTTCGATTTTGCGTTACCTCGTGCCAAAGGTGCCAGCGGATATTATTATGATGTTCTCGGTTCGGATGGTAATGTGCTTTATCGGGATGCCGCTGCACTTCAGAAAGGGATAGGGCTGACACGCAAGAACGCGGATATCCTGTATTGGATGGTCAAACAATTCATGTTGCTGGAGGCGCAGGGAAAACAGGCTGTTATCCGTCCGGAATGGAAGAATCAGGTACGTCAACTGGCAGATGCCTTTGTTAATACCTGGCGGAAGCATCGTACGTGGGGGAATTACATTGATGTGGAATCCGGTGATATAGCTGTGTATAATACCACCGGTGGTGCCATGGCAGTAGCCGGTCTGGTTTTGGCTTCCCGGTATTTTGGTTGTCCGGATTATTTGCAGGTAGCCCGGGAGGCAGCTTCCGGTTATTATGCAGATTTCGCATTGATTGGATTTACATCGGGAGGATGTGGAGACATCCTTCAAAATGCCGATTCGGAAACGGCGATTGCACTGACTACTTCGTTGGTGACCCTTTATGAAGCTACCGGTGAAGCCGTTTATCTGAAACAGGCACAGGATCTGGCCAATCTGTGTGCTACTTGGACCGTTTCTTTTGCTTACCGTTTGCCTGACAATACACCATTGGCTAAATTAGGGGCAAATCTGACGGGGGCTGTATGGGCGAGTACCCAGAACAAGCATGGAGCGCCCGGATTCTGTACACAGTCCGGTGATGCCCTGTTCAAGATTTACCGTGCTACGGGGAATACACGTTATGCCGATTTGCTCCGTGATGTGATTCATGCCCATGCGGAAGGTGTACAGCCGAACGGTAAGATTACGGAACGGCTGACTTATTGCGATGCGGATAGCCGTGGTTCCCGGGGTGACGGAGGAAAAACGGGATGGAATGAAACCAATGGAGCCATGATGGCGCTGGAAATTCCGGGAATTTATATACGGACCGACCTGTCGGAAGTGTATGTGTTTGATCATGTGACTGTTGAAATGATAAAGCAGAACAACCAAGAAATCCTGTTGAAGGTCTCAAATCCGACAGCTTATGATGCTGTTGTTACGGTATTTGCCGAGGACGGTGTACAGGCTGCACGTCCGTTGGGTGACAATGCTTTCCTGAACTGGAAGGATAAGATTAAGGTGAAAGCCGGCAAATCGGTGACTTACAAGGTCAGAAAGTAGATTGATGGAAAATAACTAATGGTTTAAATCTAAAAACATATTACATCATGAAAAACAAGATTGTAACTTATGGAATTCTGTTCTTCTGTAACCTGATTCCGTTACAGGCGAAAGATTATGATTATCCGTTTCAGGATCCTTCCTTACCAGTGGAAGAACGTGTAGAGGATTTGATTTCGCGTTTGACGCTTTCCGAGAAGGTACAGATGATGAAGCACCAGTCACCTGCCGTAGAACGTCTGGGGGTACCTGCCTACAATTGGTGGAACGAGGCACTGCACGGTGTGGCACGGACTTCGGAGAAAGTGACTGTTTTTCCTCAAGCTATCGGTATGGCTGCTACTTTCGATACGGAGGCGTTGGAAAAGGCGGCAGGTATGATCTCCGAAGAAGGGCGTGCCCTGTTCAATGAGGATGTACGTGAAGGGAAAACGGGAACTATATACCGGGGATTGACCTACTGGACTCCCAATGTTAACATCTTCCGGGACCCCCGTTGGGGACGTGGACAGGAGACCTATGGTGAAGACCCGTATCTGACCGCCAAAATGGGCAGCGCGATGGTCCGTGGTCTGGAGGGCGATGACCCGGTTTACCTGAAGGCCGTGGCTTGTGCAAAGCATTACGCCGTACACAGCGGACCTGAACACAACAGACATTCGTTTAACGCAGAGGTCGATGCCTATGATTTGTGGGATACCTATCTGCCCGCATTCAGGGAGTTGGTAGTCAAGGCAAAGGTACATGGTGTCATGTGTGCCTATAACCGTCTGGACGGACAGCCGTGCTGCGGGAACAATGAGATTTTACAGAATATATTACGTTATCAGTGGAAATTCGATGGTTATGTCACTTCCGACTGTGGAGCCATCAATGACTTTGCCCATAACCACAAGACCCATGCGGATGACATGCTGGCCGTCAGCGATGCTGTGCTGAATGGTACGGACCTGGAATGTGGAAATCTGTATCAGTTGTTGGAACAGGGAGTGAACAAGGGGTATCTTTCGGAGAAGGACATTAATGTTTCCTTGAAACGGTTGTTCACGATTCTCTTCAAGATAGGACTGTTTGATGGGGGAGATATGAGCCGTAATCCTTATTTCTCGATAGGCAGGGAGGTACTGGAATGCCCGGCGCACAAGGCACAGGCTTATGAAATGGCTTGCAAGTCGATGGTCCTGCTGAAGAATGAGAAGAATACCTTGCCTTTGGACCTGAAGAAGCTGAAAAGGATAGCCCTGATAGGTCCCAATGCGGATGACCCGCAGACATTGCTGGCGAACTATTACGGAACACCCAGTGAGATCATCACTCCGCTCAAGAGCCTGCAAAGAAGGCTGGAAGGGAAGGTCGAAATCGATTATATGAAAGGGGTGGACCATGTTAAGAAACTGGATGACGGACCTTCATTCCAGGAAATTGCTGATCGTGCTAAACAATCGGATGTCATTGTATTTGTTTCTGGAATCAATGCGAATTATGAAGGTGAGGCAGGTGATGCCGGTGCGGGTGGTTTTGCCGGCTTTGCCAGTGGTGACCGTACTACTTTGCAATTGCCACAGGTACAGCTGGATTTGTTGAAAGAATTGAAAAAGACAGGACGTCCGTTGATTATTGTCAATATGTCCGGTTCTGTAATGAGTTTCGAATGGGAAAGTCAACATGCCGATGCGATTATCCAGGCCTGGTATGGAGGACAGTCGGCCGGAGATGCCATTACTGATGTCTTGTTGGGTATTTATAATCCTTCCGGACGGATGCCTCTGACCACATATATGAAAGATGAAGATTTGCCTGCTATGGAAGATTATTCCATGTCTAACAGAACTTACCGTTATTTCAGAGGGCAGGTACGTTATCCATTCGGGTATGGTTTGAGTTATACGAGTTTCAAGTACGAAGTATGCCCAGCCGATACGGTGGTTGAAACAGGAAAGCCGATTACATACAGCGTAAAGGTTACAAACACAGGAAAACGGGACGGGGATGAAGTGGTCCAGTTATATGTTTCACATTCGAAACAGGGAACGACAGAACGTATGCCTTTGTGTGCCTTGAAAGGTTTCAAGCGGATTTCCTTGAAAAAAGGGGAGAGTAAGATTGTTTCTTTTGTGCTTTCACCGGAAGACTTGGCTTTAGTGGCTTCGAGTGGTATTTTACGAGAAAAAGCTGGTAAAGCTGATATATACATTGGTGGTGGTCAACCTCAGCAATCACAAGGTGTTTTTTATCCTTTATGTATAAAAGGTGATGTCTTTCAAATTAACTAATCACTGAAAATATGAAGCAGAATCATAAACTTAGTTGGTTATCAGGAACTGTTTTGATGTTCTTATGCTCTTGCTGTATGGAACAGCCTATCGAAACTCGTATCAAAACGCATCCGACAACGTTCTGTAATCCGTTGAACTTGGATTATCGTTTCATGAAGATTGATGGTGGTGAAGGAATTAGAGAAGCTGCCGATCCGGTGGTAGTCCGATATAAAGACAATTATATCCTGTTTGCATCCAAATCTTCCGGATATTGGTGTTCTTCAGATTTCAGTTCGTGGAAACATGTCATTATTCCTGATTCTGTGTTGCCGATAGAAGATTATGCTCCGGGTGTTTTTGTGCATGATGATTATGTATATTACGTAGGGTCTACTCATGGAAAAGGAATGCTTTATCGATCAAACAAACCGGAACAGGGACAATGGGAAAAAGTTAAGGAAATATGGTCATATTGGGACCCGGCTTTTTATGTAGAAGGAGACAGACTGTATTTGTATTATGGATGTTCACCTACAGATCCTATTTATGTGTCGGTTTTGAATCTGAACACATTGGAGGAGGAGGGAAAGCCTCAACCTTGTTTGAATAGCGATATGCAGATACATGGATGGGAACGTCCTGGTGAACATAACGAATTGTCTAGAAGACCTTATATAGAAGGCTCCTGGATGACGGAACATGACGGCAAGTATTATTTGCAATATGCTGCGCCTGGAACAGAATGGAAAACTTATGCGGATGGAGCATATGTGGCTGATACACCGGTCGGACCTTTTACTTATGTTGCCAATAATCCGGTTTCTTATAAACCGGGTGGTTTTATTGGAGGTGCAGGACATGGGTGTATTTTTCAGGTTGGAAACAATTATTGGAAAGCAGCTACCAACTCCATATCGGTGCGGCACATGTTTGAACGGCGTCTGTCATTTTTCCCTACCTGTTTTGATGCGGATGGCTATCTGTATTCTGATACTTCTTTTGGAGATTATCCGATGTATTTACCGTCTGAGGATGGAGAAAAAGGACGTCCGGATTGGATGCTGTTATCGTTCCGTAAACCGGTCAGCGCTTCTTCGGTGAAAGAAAATTTCCTGGTAGAGAATATAGTTGATGAAGATGCCCGTACAGCTTGGGTAGCCACTTCTAATCAGGACGAATGGGTACAGGTTGATTTACAGAATTCCTGTCAGATACATGCCATACAGATAAATTACGATGAGTATGGTGCCAGCCAGAAAGGTTTTGTCCCTGATGTCTATCAAGGATATGTACTCAGTGCATCCAGAAACGGTAAAGACTGGTATGTCATAGCAGATAAAAGCGAAAAAAAGACAGATACTCCTCATGATTACATTGAATTTGAAATTCCTTTTGATGCCCGTTTCATCAAATGGGAAAATAAGGCTTATACGGTTTCTTCGAATGTTTCGTTGCGTGAAATACGTATTTTCGGAAAAGGATATGGAAATAAACCGGATGCTATACAAGTGCTTAATGTAGAGCGGAATGCTGTAGATGCCTGTAAATGTTGTCTTTCATGGAATCCCGTTAATGGTGCGGACGGCTATATTATTCGTTATGGTATATCTCCAGACAAGTTATATAATAGTATTCAAGTGCTGAACGATTCTGCGCGTTTGGAACTTAGTAGCTTGGATGCAAATCGGAACTATTATTTTTCGATAGCAGCATTCAATGAAAACGGAATAGGCCCGTCTCTGGTAAGTTTAGGTAATCATTAAAAAAGGGAAGCTATGAGATGGAAAACTTTTTTTTCGTTATTATTCCTTTGTTTGCTGACTTTTAATGTGGATGGACAATCAACTCTCAGATTAATGAGCTATAATATTCGTCATGGGGCCGGACTGGATGAACGGTTGGATTTTGACCGTATTGCAGAAGTCATTAATCGGGAACATCCGGATGTTGTAGCTCTTCAAGAAGTGGATAGTGTTACCCAACGGATAGGAGGATGTGATCTTCTTGGTGAATTGGGAAAACTAACCGGAATGCAGCAGGTTTATGCGCCGGCAATTTCTTTTGATGGAGGTAAATATGGAATTGGTTTGTTGTGTCGTAAGAAACCATTGGCAATCCGAAGGGTACCTTTGCCAGGAAGAGAAGAGCCTCGGATGTTGTTGATAGCTGAGTTTGAAGATTATGTATTCTGTTGCACACATTTATCTCTGACGGAAGAAGATCAGTTGGCATCTGTAGAAAAGATTGGAAAACTGTTGGAAGATGAGAAGAAGCCGGTTTTCTTGGCTGGTGATTTGAATGCTGAACCTGATTCACCTACGATGATGGCCTTTAAAGAAAAATTTACCGTATTGAATGGAGAAAAAGAAAAGACCATACCTGCTGATAATCCTCAGTCATGTATTGACTATATTTTAGGGTATGTCGCAAATGATTCCCGTTATTCAGTCATTACGAATTATGTGGTCAATGAACCTGTAGCCTCTGATCATCGTCCTGTTTTTGTCAATGTATGTATTTCTGGAATAAACTTGGAACAAGATTTATCATGGGAGGAGTTGCAAAAGGACTATCAGTTTCCTGAATGGTATACCGAAGCTCGTTTTGGCATTTGGGCGACAATCGGGCCACAATCTGTACCGCGTCTGGGAGGTGGATGGTACGCCCGTCACATGTTTATGCAAGATGTCGGTTCACAGACGTTTGGTAGGAATGCTTATGCTTATCATTTGAAGGTTTTCGGACCACAATCTCAGAAAGGATATACGGAAGTAATTCATCAGTGGAAGGCAGAACGGTTGAATACGGATAGTCTAGTTGCGTATTTTAAGTCATTGGGAGCCAGGTATCTTGTTGTTCATGCAAACCATCACGATCATTTTGATAATTTTGCTTCGACATACCATCCTTGGAATTCCGTAAATATGGGGCCTCATAAGGATATTGTAGGATTGTTTGAACAGTCTGCTCGTAAATATGGATTACCGTTCGGAGTTAGTTCACACGATGACCGTTTCCTGAATTGGTGGTTATCTGCTTTTGGTGCAGATACATCAGGTCTTTATAAGGGGATTCCATACGAAGGACGTATGACGAAAGCCGACGGTACTGGAAAATGGTGGGAAGGATATGATCCGGCTCAACTGTATGGACTTCCACCGGAACAGCGAACATCGGAGTATGAGCAGAAAATAAAGGAAAACTATTTACTTCGGCAACAGGAATTGGTGACTAAGTATAAAGTTGATTTATTATGGGTGGACGGTTATGGATTTCCTTATGGTAATTATGGAAAAGAAGTATTCCGAACTTTGTTCAATAATAGCTTGAAGCAATATGGAAAAATTAATGCGGTTGGTATTGCTAAGGTAGATAATGAATCTATGTTGGTTAGAGATATTGAGGCTGGAGTTGCCGATAGCATTCTTCCTTATCCTTGGGATGGAATCTTTACTTTTACTCACTGGTTTTATAAGGAAGATGACCCATTGATGCATAATGCCCGTACAGTTATTGAATTGTTGAGTGATGTTGTCAGCAAAAATGGAAATATGTTGTTGAATGTTGAATTGATGGCTGATGGAACCATTGCTCCTGAGCATAAAGAAATCTTAGATGAAGTGGGGCAGTGGATTCGGATCAATTCAAAGGCGATTTATGGAAGCAGACCTTGGAGAATTTACGGTGATAACCTCAATTCCTGTTTACGGAATGTTGAGCGGCACATAGTTAATGCGGATGCCGGACAGGTGCTGGAAGAAGCCCAGAAGGAGAACTTCAATGCCCGGACGGTGAATAGTACCCCTTATGGCTCTGATGAAGTTCGTTTTACTGTTTGTGGCAGTAAATTGTATGTTATAGTCTTAAATCCTGAATCAGGTACAATTAGAGTGCCGGTTTTAGGATTCGGTTCTTCTGAACATCCTGGAAAGATTTGTTCTGTTCGATTGCTGGGGAGTAAACAGCGTATCTCGTTTGAGCAGGATATTCATTGTCTGTCAATTGAGGTACCTGAAGAGCGGCCTACATCTTATGCGATTGTATTTGAGGTGGATGGTGTGATTCATTAATTTGTTTTTATATATAGGACTTATGACTGATTTAATCCCCAAATTGGAAGATGAAAATCCGATACTATTTTTAGAAATATAGTATTGTTTTTTTATCTTATATGCCTTAATTTTATGTGAGTCATTTAGATAGATGAGACTTTTAAAATCTATAGGTAGTGTGATAGAATTGTTTTTCTAACTGATTTTTAGAACTAATGTCTGTACTGTTGTGATAAAAAAAGTTTATGAAGTTAAGGGTGGTAATAATAGATAATTAAAAAGCTCTTTCGGAATTTGGAGTGATGGATTTATTTTGTGAATATCAATATGTATTTCTATATAAAGATTTTTATGTTACGTATAATTAGTTTATGTTAAAAGTCAAAATTATAACTTTTTATAATTAGTGGACATTTAACGGCTATGGATATTTATTATTTTATAAAATAGATGTGTTATATACGTTTTAATATGAGATCTAAAACTTTATCACTTTATTTTTTCGAATAAATCGATTGAAAGCTGTGTCAATATAATTGAATAATTTACTGTTTAAAAGAAATGAACTTTACAGTTCAGATGGGCATATCATTACGTAAAAAAATATTTCTAGGCTATATTATCATAACAGCTATAGTTTTATTTCTGACTATTGTTATGGTTAACGAGCATTTTCGCTTTAGAAGATTTGAGAGTGTTATAAATGAAACGAATGATGCCCGTGAAAATATCCATAAGGCTAATTTGTATATAACCAGGTTGGCAACCTTAGGTGAGTCAGTTATAGCATGGAATGAATCAGATTATAATAAATACCATCATCAACGTCTTAAAACAGATAGTATTTTAAATGAAATAAAATCTAGTGGCGTAAATTCTTTACTTCCGGTTCAAATAGATTCTTTACGGGTACTTCTTGAGTAAGCATTCGGTAAACCACGTTGCAAATTTTGTGAATTAGTTCCGAATCGGTGCTATTCGTAGTCGATTCGGAACTAATAGTATCTATTCGGAACAAGTTTGATTGGATTTTGCCCAATTACGTGGTAGAAGTTCTTCCATATTCTTCTCATCCCTCTCATAATATGGAATTTTGCTCAGGACATCTTCCATCCAGATTCTGGGGTCTACTTCTGCTGATTTGCAGGTGGCAATCAGTGAGTACACGATGGCAGCCCTGTATGCGGATGCGTCGTTGCCGCAGAACAGATAGTTCTTTCCAAAGCCAAAGGTCTTATGGCATTTTCTATGCGGTTGTCATCAATTTCTATTCTTCCGTCGTTTACGTATCTGGAAAGTCTTGGAAGGAGCGTGTAAGTATATTCGATGGCTTTACCCATACGGCTTTTAGGAAGTACTCTAAGATAAGCATCCTGCAGCCACTTTTCAAATTCAAGTATCAGCGGATAGGACTCATGGATACGTTTTTCCTTACGCTCTTCAGTAGTGAGCCCTGCATCATTGGCATCAGACTCTATCTTGTACAACTTGCCGATGTAGTGAATCGCCTGTGTAGCCAGGGTCCTGTTCTCTTCCAGAGCATCCACGTATTTTCTTCTGACATGTGCCCAGCAGCCGGCCAGAGTAATTCCTTTCATCTGCTCAAACTGTTCGTAAGCTGCATAGCCGTCACATTGCACAATGCCACGGCAGCATCCCAGCAGTTCACGGGCTACCATGCCCGAACGGCTGCCACGGTCATAATGGAACATGACGTCCCCCGTGATGCCGTCGCGTACGCACCACTCATACCCCTTTTTCGCCTTATGTTTCTCATTGTCCAGCACAGGAATGACACTCTCGTCCACTTGTATATACTCACTGGAGAGTATCTTCTGTTTGAGCAGGTTGTACAGAAGCCTGAGTTTCTCCACCGCCATTTCATACCATCCGCACATGGTAGATTCGCTTATGATGATTCCTGATTCGCGATACTGCTGTATCAGACGGTAGAACGGGAGATGATACATGAACTTGCCGATGATAATGTCCGTCAGGACCGAGGCGCCTGCCATACATTTGCTGACCGGGACAAGAGGAAGAGGATGAATCAGAATCTGCCTTTCCTCGGGATATTTCTCCATATCGGATTTTCTTATCACTTTGTGACGGATGGTCTTCAGGATATATACTTTTGCCGGAACACGCTCCAGGCGTGAACTCTCTTCCTTTCCGATTTCAATGAAATCATCCTTAAGCCTGCCTTCCCCGTCAGTTGTTCCTTCGGGGTAAAGATCAACAACTTCTACCGGAAGAGAAGATGTATCCAAGGGCTTGCGGGACGGCTTCTCCTTGACTTTTATGGTTCTGGTGATTTCTTCATCGCTTTTGCGGACTTCATCCTCCATCCGGGATATTTCCATGGAGGACATTTCTTCTTTTGAGAACAGAAACAACTGGTTGGGATCAAGCGGAAGATTTTTTTCGCTCATCCGTCCGAAGACTTTTTTCCGGAGCCAGTACAGCGACTGCTCCAGCGAAGCAACCCTGCTGATAAGCGCCGCTTTATCCTGGCGGAGCTTATCAATCTCTTCCAATAAGGCTTTTTCCTGTTCTTCCGTAAGCATCTGTATCTCATTGTTTCACAATGTAAATATACTAAAATCCAATGACATACAAAAGCAAACAGAGTAAGAAAACGGCACTATTTTCGAAGTTTCTGCAGGTTTTCAAGTCTCGTGCGACGGGAGTCGCGGGCTTCCATGATACCCTCCACTATCATGACAAGTTCCCGCCATTCTATATTTGCACAGACCTCATTGTCGTTGACAGAATCAGGCTTGCCTAAGGTACCGGCTTCCAGAAGTTTGGAATACAGCACCATGCCGCCCGGCTCCCAATGCAGGAGCTTTATGCGGTCACGGGCACGGTTTATGAAGATATACACATTGCCGCTGCAGGGGTCCTGACCCATGGCGTCGGTGATGATACCGCTGAGAGTATGAAAGCTTTTGCGCATATCAGTAGGGCGGTTATACAACAGATAGCGCATACTGTCATTAAGGCTGAACATGGCTGCAGGCCTGGATGATTGAATACAGTTCCTTGTCGTTCAGTTCACCGCAGATACGTATGGCACTACCGGCCGGTGTACGTATTTCTATCTCTTTCAATCCGCTTGGCGTGGCCGGTATACTTTTCTGTTTACGTCCGCTCGTTCCGGCAAATGAAGGAACCGGAACAAAAGATCCGCTGTGCGGAAGCTCGATAAACTCACCTTGAGCCGTTTTACCAGATGATTGCTCGGCGGCATAACGGGATTTGCTGTCATAAAACCGCCATACAGGGATATTGAGTTCCTCCAGTCTTGACTTATAAGTCATTTTGTGCTCTTTGCAGTAGTTCATTATCTCTACCACTTCTTCTCGTGTCATCATAACTTTGCTTTTTGGACGTAAAGTTAATGATGGAAGTTGGAGACAAAAATACGTGGTTTACCGAATGCTTACGAAATACGAATATCACGTTCCATTCTACAGGCAGGTCAAGGAGTTCCGCCATCTGGGTGTCCGTCTTTCCGAAAGCACACTGAGCGGCTGGTTCAAGCCTGTGTGTGAACTGCTGAGACCACTTTATGACGAGTTGGTCCGGCTGGTTGTCGGATGCGGGTATGTTCAGGCGGACGAGACCACTGTAAGGGTAATCAGCAAGGGAAAGGGGAAGGCCGACAAGGAGTATCTGTGGATGATCAGGGCGGTCATGGAAAAACTAGTCATTTTCCATGACGATGACGGTTCCCGTTCGGGACAGACGATAAGGAAACTGCTGAAGGACTTCAAGGGATATCTGCAGAGTGACGGTTACAGTGCCTACAATGTATTTGAAGGTACTGAAGGAGTGTGCCTCATAGCCTGCCTGGCCCATATCAGACGTCATTTTGAGATGGCTCTGGAGGAAAACAGAAGTCTGGCGGAGCATGCCTTGAAAATAATACAGGGGATTTATCGGACAGAGCACTTTGCCGACTCCCAGGAATATACGGCGGAAGAACGGCGTGAACTGCGGAACCGTCAGTCCGCTCCCCTGCTGAATTCCTTTGAAAAGTGGATGGAAAGCACATATATCAAGGTTCCGCCCAAAAGCCGGATGGGACAGGCCATCTCCTATGCGTATCCGTTATGTCCCAGAATGAAGGCCTGTCTCAAAGACGGCAATATAAAGATAGACAATAATCTGGCTGAAAATGCGATACGTCCTCTGACGCTCTCAAGAAAGAACTTCCTCTTCTGCGGGAATTATGAGGCCGCGGAAAATACAGCGGTCATCTGTTCATTGCTTGCCACCTGCAAGGCACAGGAAGTCAATCCAAGAGAATGGCTGAATGATGTCATTGCCAGGCTTCCATATTATCAGGAAAAAAACTCCGGCAAAGATATCCGGGAACTGCTACCGGATGTCTGGAAGTTGAAGAAGTCCAACGAAAATCCAATTGAAGTCTAATAGAATAGCAAACTCTTCCTGTCAACTTTATATTCGTTGATAAGAAGAGTCTGTTGTTTTATGAATCTACAATGTGTACTTTATCGGATGCTTACAATTCAATGAGGATTCTTCAATTATCAGATACGCATAATCAGCATGTGCGGCTGACGGAACTTCCGGAGGCGGATGTGTGCTGCCGGTTCCGGTTGTTTGCTTTATAAAGTCTGCATCGGGTGTATCAGAACTCTTTCGTTTCTTGCGTCTGTTGCAGAATGGTCTTTCCGTTGTGCTGTACTTTCAGGGTGGCTTTATGGTCCATAGTCACCACATACTGATAGCTGCCTTTTGAGAAAAGGAAGGTATTGTCTTTTTCTACAAAGCTTCCGGTCAGTACCAGTTCGGGGGTGTCCGACATCTGTTGTGAACGTTTCCAGGAAGCGTATCGCATGGTCTCCCCGTCCAGGTTGTCAATGCGTATCATATAATCTTTCGTCTTGAAAAACAGTTCCAGCCGCTTGTAGTCCTGTAACTGGGGATTCAGCCAGAATGGAGCGCCGGTTTTCTGATACACAAAGTCTGTGCCATTGAAATGGTAGATGTCGTATCGGTCGGTGATGCTATTCATACTGTCCGTGGTAGCAATGTAGAGGTTTTGTGTCTCTTCGTCGTACCGGAAGAGCCAGTCCCATCCTTCACCCATGTTTGCAAGGAAGTACCAGTCGGCAATGGTGTGTTCAAAGCCTACGGTGTCTGTGCGTTTCCCGTGGCGGACGAAGCAGGGAGCGCTGACGAGTTTCCCGTCTTTTATCCGCATGGCCACCAGAGAATTGGCGGAGTAGTTGCCGGATATCCTGAAATAATCGTCGACCATATACAGTTTGCTTCCGTCTGTACATGGATAGGTATAGATGGTGTCAATGTAGCTTCCGTAGTCCATTTCATCGTGTTCGCCGTCGGGGTGCAGAAGCATGTCGAGTGACTGGCGGACGGCCTTGATTTCTTTTCCGTTTCTATACTGGATGAGATTGCCCCAGCAGATCATGGTTCCGCCTTCGCCCGTGTTCCATGAATAGATGCGCAGACATTTGTCGTCTGAGGTGGCGATGGTGACGTATTCCTTTTCGATGCTTCGGGTGAAGGGATAGGAGAAGGTGGCGGTATCGGTGAGTACCCAGCTGATCAGGCCGTCATGGGAAGGGCCGAAATAGTTTTCTATGGCTTCTTCTTCTGATTTCGGCTGGGAATCCTCGAGCATTTTCAGCTCTTTCTTTTCCATTTCTTTCATCTTTTCCGCCTGAGTGGTACGGGGTGGTTTGCACGCCAAGATTGTCACAAAGGAGAACAGCGACAGATATAGTAATGGATAAGCTTTCATGTCTTTACGGGTTTGGTATGTATTTCAGGATAAAGATACTACTTTTTCAGCTGATTCCATACGGATTCTACCCACCGGCGGATATTTTCCCGGGTGACTTCCGGACGGATGGCTTCTTCCAAAGGCATGTTGTCCGGTGCAAGATTGTCCACCCGGCTGAATCCTGCATTGAGAAGGGCTTGTGTGTCGCTGGCTTTTCCTGCTACCAGCCAGGTGGGAATAAGCTTTGCCTGTGCCCGTCGCATGACCCGTTCGGGAAGCTTGCCCATGAGTGTCTGGCGGTCGGCATGTCCTTCACCGGTAATTACGAGGTCGGTATTTGCCAGCAGGCGTTCGAAACCGGACAGATCAAGCAGAAGGTCGGCTCCTGATTGTGTGGTGGCCTGAAGGTATTGAAGGAATGCATATCCCAGTCCTCCGGCTGCTCCGGCACCGGGGCGGGAAGAAGTATCCTTGCCCATGCGGCGGGCAGATTCTTCGGCAAACTGGCGGGCACGGCGGTCGAGTTCTTCCACCATTTCTGGGGTAGCTCCCTTTTGCGGGGCGAAAATATGGGCAGCTCCTTCCGGTCCGTAGAGCGGATTGCGTACATCGCTGGCCAGCACGAAGCTGCATCCGGCCAACGGACCGTTTAGAATATCTTCTGTCATACCACCGGGAGCCAGAGAATTGGTCAGTCCCTGAAGCATACCTTTCCCGGCATCGCTCGTACCGCTTCCACCCAGTCCGATGATGAAACGGCGTGCTCCCTGCAGGAAAGCGTGTGCAACGAGTTCTCCTACACCATAGGTGGTGGCAACCAGCGGATTGCGCTCTTCGGCAGAAAGGCGGGTCAGTCCGCAGGCTTGTGCGGTTTCAATGACGGCGGTTCCGTCGGGAGTAAGGCCGTAGCTGGCGGTGACGGGACGCATCAGCGGATCGTGTACCTCCGTTTCAAGCAATTGCCCGTGAAGGGCGGTGATAAAGGCCGGAAGCATCCCTTCGCCTCCGTCGGACATGGGGAGGGAACGGACTTTTGCCCCACGGGCGGTCAGGGCCTGCGAGAAGGCGGCTTCCACTTCTTCTGACGAAAGGCATCCCTTGAAGGAGTCGATGGCGAGCAGGATCTGCATAGGTATCATAATATTTCTCTTGCTATCCACGCACAGGCCTCTGCATCGGCCAGTGCGTGATGATGGTTTTCCAGATGGTATCCGCAGGCGGCGGCTACGGTGTGCAACTGATGGTTGGGAAGGTATGGAAACACTTTGCGCGATACGCATAGGGTATCGTAGAATTCATAGTCAGGGTAGTCCATCTGATAGACGCGGAAAACGGCTTTCAGGCAGCTTTCATCAAAGGGACGGTTATGTGCCACAAGCGGAAGACCGTCAATCAGGGGTTCGATCTGCTTCCATACATCAGGAAACACCGGTGCGTTTTCGGTGTCTTCACGGGTGAGCCCGTGTACCTGTGAGCACCAGTAGGAATAATAATTCGGTTCCGGATTGATGAGTGAATAAAAAGTATCTACGATTTCATCGTTACGTACAACCACTATACCTACTGAACATACGGACGAGCGCTGGTTGTTGGCCGTTTCGAAGTCTATTGCCGCAAAATCTTTCATGTGTTCATTCGCTTATTTATAGATGCATTATCGCTTGGTCACGGTAATCATGAATGTGACGGCTACCATGGCGATTGAGATTCCGACAATGATATTTGTTGTAAGCGGTTCGCCGAACATAAGTGTGCCGACAACAATGGCCGTGATGGGTTCGAAGACGCCGAGGACTGATGCCTTGGTTGCTCCGATGTTTCGGGAAGCAATAGCAAGAGTAGCCGTGGAAACAATGGTCGGTAACAGGGCAAGTCCTACGAGATTAAGCCAGTCTGCTCCGGTTGTGATTCCGGCGGTTATGACGGTGTCGGAACTGATGATTTTTCCGAGAAACACGATTGCTCCCACCGTAAGCGCATAGAAGGTAAGCAATGAATTGGAGATGCCGGCAATGGCTTTGCTACGGTTGATGATGACAATGAAGAGTGCGTATACCAGTGCCGAGGCAATTGAAAGCAATACGCCGACAGGGTTGATGGTCTGTGTACCGTCGCTTTGTGTCATTACCAGCACTCCTCCGAAGGTTGCCGCAATGGCAAGCCAGACAGGCCAGGAGGGGACAACTTTCAGGAATACCATGATGATAGCCACAAGGACGGGATATAAAAAGACCAGGGTTGTGGCCAGTCCCGATGCGATGTATTCATAGGCCTCGAAAAGAAAAACGCTGCTTGAAGTATAAAGAACTCCGAGTGCAAGCAATACACCTATTTGCTTTCCTGAGATCCGGAAACTTTGTTTGCGGAGCATTAAAAACAGACCCAGAAGAAGTACTGCAAAGGCATAGCGGAAAAAAAGTATGGACTCAGTGGCGGCACCATTCTTCATCAGTGGAACCGCAAATAGAGGATTTAATCCGTAAGTAATACCGGTAATAATTCCGGCAGGATAACCGATAATGGCATTTTTACTTAATTTTTTCATGTGCTGGAAAATGTAAATATATTAACTTGCGGACTATTTCAGGAAAGGATCAATCGTACTCAGCAGTTCAGCCTTTTGCATGACACCGCTGGTTCTCCAAAGCACATCTCCTTTACGGAACAGCATAAGGGTGGGGACGGATTGAATCTGATATTTCTGAGACAATGCACTGTGTGTGTCCACATCAATCTTGATGATACGGATACGTTCGCCCAATACATCTTTTACCTGTTTCAGAATCGGGTGCATCATTTTACAAGGTTGGCACCAGGTGGCAAAGAAGTCCACCAATACAAGCTGGTCACCAGCTACTACATCATAAAATGTTTCCATTGCTTTGTTTTTTCAATTGTTTTATATAAACAAGGCTACCTCCCGAAAGAAATAGCCAGACAGATGGTTAATTAAAAACGATGCAAATGTACTAAAAGCCGGCAAATGGTTCATAGAATCATGATAGAAAATTGATGAATATGATGATTGATGAAGAGTTTTTCAGATTTGCAGGTTGCTAGGTAAAGAAAAAAACGTATATTTGTTCTATGATACCTCCCCGTATAGAACAATCTACCAAGGAAGAACGCCGGGCGTTTGTGATGGAAGCCTGGAAATGTCTGCACGATTGTGAATCGTGTGGTAAATGCCGTGTCCTCAAAGGAAAGGACGCAGAAACCTTGTATGCTGACTACATTGAAGGTGAGCGAACCTATATGGATGTTACGCTGGACATCAGAAACAATAATTACGGAAGATGAAAATCAGATTTTTTAGAGAATTTTCCTTGCAGGTGAATACTCAAATCCGATAATCCGTATCTTTGCACGACTTTTTTGCAAGCGGAAAAACAATGGATGCAATCGTTACACAGATGATTATCCTGTTTATTTTGGTAATCATTGGTTATTATCTGAGTAAGAAGAAAATGATGGATGCGGATTTTGACCGCAAACTTTCTGGACTGGTCATTAACGTGACGTGCCCCAGCCTGATACTTTCGTCAGTCATGGGTGACACTCTTCCCGACAGAAAATTAATTCTCCCCTTGCTCATAGTAGGTTTTGTTACTTACGTACTTCTAATCGGAGCAGCTTTCCTGCTTCCACGCTATTTACCAGTCAAATCTTCCGATCGCGGTATTTATAGCTTTATGCTGGCGTTCGGCAATGTGGGCTTTATCGGATATCCCATTGTTGCTTCCATTTTCGGGTCCAGTGCCGTATTTTATGCCAGTATCCTTAATTTCCCCAGTACGTTGCTGATTTTTGTGTTCGGTACTTTGTTTATTTCAGGTGGTCAGGGGAAAATGCGTTTTGACTGGCGTACCTTGTACTGTCCGGCCATGATTGCATCGTATCTTTCCATTCTGATTGTTGTGACCGGATGGGTACCTCCCCGTGTCATTAGTACTCCGTTCATCCTGTTAGGAAATGTCACTGTCCCTGCAGCCCTGCTCATTATCGGTTCGTCCATTGCCCGTGTGCCCATCCGGCGGATGTTTGGCAATACGGCTATCTACCTGATGTCGGTCTTGCGTCTGATGCTGGTTCCGCTCCTTATTCTGTATCTTTCACGCCTTTGCCAGGTCGATGAGACCATAGCCAATATCAACGTTGTACTGGCAGCCATGCCTGTTGCTTCATATGGTACTTTATTCTGCATTCAGTATCAGAGAGGGGAGGTTATTATGGCAGAAGGCACTTTTCTTACCACATTGCTTTCTGTGCTGAGTATTCCCTTGCTGACCATGTTTTTGTAGACCTATTTCAGCAAGGTTCTGAATGTCGTTTCCGATTCATCCGGTAATATTTTCCGGAACTGGCCGAGCATCCGTTCGCGTGATTCCTGTGGACTGAGGGAGGAGTGACAACTCTCCTTTCCAAAAAGATTTTCGGGTGTGGTGAGCAGTGACCATCCCCAGCCAAATTCTCGTCCGTGTCGGTCGTGGGGATAAATAAAATCTTCCGTAACGATGTAACCACCCATTTCCAAACGGGTGAGGTAGGCATCGAAACGGCTTCGCATTTTCGGTCCCGTAAAACCGCATGCCGCACGTAGTTCCCGTGTAATCAGACTGCCCTCGTTTTTCAGTACATCGAGAATACTTCCTTCAATGCTTCCGGCCTCTGGATAAGGGAAAATACTTCGCCGGTAGTTGCAGAAGTCGGGCCACCATTCGCGACTGATGAATGCGGCTTTACCTTTGAAAAACTTGCCGTATGCACAACCGCTTTCCTGAAGGATGGAACCTTTCCATTCCCAAAGCGGCCATTCCCATCCGCCATCGGGCAAACGGGTATACTGACAATCTTCATCCATGACTTCTTCGGCTGACCATCCGGTAATACCCATACTTAACAGAGGAAGAAAACCTGTTTTATTGATATAGTCAATCAGTTCAGGGCAGGAGTGTAAAGGTTCATTTCTCATTGTTGTGGTGATTTTTCGATGCAAGATAATAAATAAACCGATATCTTTATATGCATCGTGCAGAATAAAACAACATCTTTGAATAACTGAGATATTACAGACTTTTCGTATCTTCGCAAACAAACAAAACAATCAGTTAGTTATGAGGAAAAAAATGATTAATCTTTCGGCAGCCTTGCTGGGAAGTGCCGTTGTGGCTTCAACTCTGTTTTCATGTAGCAGCCGGCAGCAGGAGTCACCGATGAAAGCAAAAGTAGAGGAGTATGCTTCCGTTGAACTGAAGTCTGATCTTGTGAATAACTTGAGCGACAAGGAAAAGGAACTGGTCAGAATATTTTTCCAGGTGGGAAAAATTACTGATGACCTGTTCTGGAAACAGACATTTGGTGATAAGAGTAAATTGGATACCATTACCGACAGCTATGCGAAGCAGTTTGCCATGATTCAATATGGAGCCTGGGACCGTTTGGACGACAACAAACCTTTCCTGGCTGGTTATGGTGAGAAACCGGATGTATGCAATTATTATCCGCTTGATATTACAGAGGCAGAGTTTAATGCATTTGAGGATGCCGATAAGGACTCATGGTATACCGTCATCCGTCGCAATGATGACGGTTCTTTAAAAAGCGTCTGGTATCATGAGGCATATGCTCCGGAAATCGGACAAATCTGTGCTTTATTGGAAAAAGCGGTTACTCTGGCAGAAGATCCGGGTCTGAAAAACTATCTTGAAAAACGTATTGAAGCATTCAAGACGGATGATTATTTAGATAGTGATCTGGCGTGGATGGACATGAAGGATAGCAAGGTTGACTTTGTGGCAGGACCTATTGAAACCTACGATGATAAATTCCGTGAGACCAAGGCATCGTACGAGTCATTTATCTTGCTGAAGGATGAGGCCAGAAGCAAGGATCTTGCCAAGTTTGTTGCCATGCTTCCAGCTCTCCAGAAAGAACTGCCCTGTCCGCCGGAATATAAAACATTTGTACCCGGTACATCGTCCGACTTGAATGTGTATGATGCGGTGTATTATGCCGGCGATTGTAATGCGGGAAGTAAGACAATTGCCATTAACTTGCCAAACGATGAAAGAGTACATGCTCTGAAAGGTACACGCCGTTTGCAGTTGAGAAATTCCATGAAGGCTAAATTTGACAAGATTTTGTTGCCTATCGGACAGCTTGTCGTAACTCCCGAACAGCAGAAATACCTCAATTTCGACGCGTTTTTCTGGAATGTGACTTTCCATGAGGTAGCACATGGACTGGGTGTGAAACAAACTATCCGTACTAATGAAAGCGTAGATGCGGTAATGGGTACAGAAAAGACTTCCTGGGAAGAAGCTAAAGCAGATATTCTTGGTCTGTTCATGGTGACCAAACTGATTGAAATGGGTGAAATTACGAACATTACACCTGAGGATGCGATTACTACTTATATCGCAGGTATCCTGCGTTCTGTTCGCTTTGGAGCAGCTTCTTCACACGGAAAAGCCAATATGATGTGTTTTAACTATATGGAAAAAGCCGGTGCATTTTCACGTGATGCGAAAGGCCAGTATGTAATTGATTTTACGAAGGCTAAGGAAGCTATGAATGGATGGGCTGCATTGATACTTCAGACACAAGGTGATGGAAATGTAGAATTTGCCAAGAAATACAGAGCAGAGAATGGCGGAATTACTCCTGCACTTCAGGCCGATCTTGACAGAATCAATGGGGCTGGTATTCCTCGTGATATTACGTTTGTCCAGGGTGAGGAAGTCCTTTTGGGAAAAGCTGAATAATATAATAGTTGAGATACTTGATAATGAAGGCCCGGCTTGTAAAAGTGCGGGCCTTTTTATATACATTTTGATACGTTCTTGTTTTTGGGCTATTTTCAATATTGCATACCTTGTTTACGTATTATCTTTTTATTTATTTTTCTGCTCCGATTGTCTCCTGAAAATTTGTGCGGCGATACTTCCTGAAAAGTTGTGCCATACCGAAAACATGGCTCCGGGTACGGCAGCCATGGGAAACATGGCAAAGTGAGTAGCGGCAAGTGAAGTTGCCAGTCCGGAATTCTGCATGCCTACTTCTATGGCAATAGCTGACCGTTTAGGGGATTCGCTCCCAGTTAAAGCAGAAAGTCCATAGCCTAGAGCCAGACCCAAAATATTATGTAGAATAACTGCTACTGCTACTATCAGGCTACACGCGAGGATGCTGGCGGAGTTGTGTGCCACAATGATCCCGATGATGAAAGCAATGGACAGGGTGGAAAACATAGGCAGCAACGGAACTATACGTTGAGTGGTCTGTCTGAAATAATGATTGACGGCAAAACCAAGTACGATGGGCATTATCACTACTTGAACGATACTTAAAAACATACCTGTAATGTCTACTTCGACTGACTTTTCGGCAAGCAACCATACAAGGGCTGGTGTGACAATGGGAGCCAATAATGTGGAGACTCCGGTCATGGCAACACTCAGAGCGACATCTCCCTTTGCCAGATAGCAGATGACATTGCTTGCCGTACCTCCCGGACAACATCCTACGAGGATTACTCCAAGGGCAAGCTCTTCTGGCAAAGCCAATAATTTGCAGAGCATCCACGCTAGGGAGGGCATGATGAGGAATTGTGCCAGTTCACCGACGAGGATGTCTTTAGGATGCTGTAAAACCGGATTGAAGTCGGAGGGAGTAAGTGTAAGTCCCATGCCGAACATTACCACGCCCAACATGGGAGTGATGGACGAGGTACTCATCCAGGCAAATGAAGAAGGGAAAAATAATGCAACAATTGTCACTAGAACTACAACGAGAGTGATATGTGCGGCAATCCATGCAGAAAAGGTGATGATTTTATGTTTTGTTGTTTTTTGACACATGAATATATCTTCTTAATTTGCCTGCAAAGCTACAAAAATTCGTGCGAATCTTGGCGGGAATGTGTAAGCTATGTTGCTGGAAAAAGGCTGTATCAAGTCTCTTTAATTACTACAGGTTCTTGATACAGCCTTTTCTTTACCCAATTTATGGGAATGGAGACTAAAGATCTTTTTCCAGATAGGTGAATGTTGTTTTTCCTATGACGAACTTAGTTCCATGATAAAGTTTTTTTCTGATGTTTGTTTTTAGAGGCTTCTTGTTGAATAGAATGCCTTCTTCTAGTGCCGTCAGGTAAAGATAACCATTGATCATTTTCACTTCGGCTTGTTCAGGTGCAATGGGACTGGTGATATCCCATGTCATTTGCAGGTCACAGTTAACCGACTTACCGATCAATATCTTTTTTGATTGTTCAGGCGCTTTCATCCATTTGTAGATTGCTATGTCCATATCTTTGATAGGTCCTTCTACTCGGAGGAAGTATCGTTCTGACTTTGGACTGGTAGCTGCTACGCTGATGGCAAAACCGATGCAGTAAATCATGTAACTTAGTAACAGGAATTCATGTGTATCTACCTGGGCGTTGAATGAGAATGACCACAAATACATGGAGCCCAGTCCGAATATGATGGAGATAACTGCGCCGATTAGTGCTTTTTTTAATTTGATGTCTGTCCCATAGGCCACTGCAGATGCGATGACGAGTCCGCTTAGCATCCATGGAATCCAATCGATAAGGAAGGAATTATCCTTGAAATTAAGTGCTATAGAAATGATACATCCTATAAAGAAGGACAGATAGCTGAAAAATCCTCCAATGAGCGATCGGACGATGACTTGTAATGTCCTTTTCCATAGCCAACGACCATGGCTGGTCAGAATACTTAATGAGAAAGTAAGAAAGAAGCCAATGTTCAAACCATAGAATGGAAGGAACAGAAGGTGACTGCCGTATTCTTCTACAAGCATAGTTGTTTGTGGAGAGCCGGGATCTACACCAAAAATAATGTATATAAGTTTTACTAATAATAGATTCTCGTTGTTATGAACGTTTGCTGTAAAGTTTATCCAGGCAATAAGGCCTGCAAAAGCTCCGGCTATGATCCACGCGAGGTAAAACGACGCATTGTGTGGGTCAAACAAGTTTTTGCAGTTGTAGTAGTGTCTTCCTTGCTTGCAATGTCTTCCGTATTCCGGACACTGATATTCGTTTTCGTCCCAACAGGATTTATGAAGTACATGTTGACATTTTGCAACGATTTCGTCGCCTTCTACAAAGGGAGCTTTGCAGAAATAGCAGGATTGTTCAATCAACATTCCGTTGTAACTCATATTTTTACCAGTATATCGGGTTACGTATTTTCTTTTGAATAACCAATAGTTGATACCTGGCAAAATGAATTGAAAAATCAGATAAAGCAAGAGAATGGTTATTATACCAATGAAACAGCCTTGAAGAATGGTTTGAAGTGTTGTTGAACCATTTATGATGATAGGATTGTAAATACTTCCTACATTGTAGAGAATATAGTCGGAAGCAACTAAACTGTCACCAGAGTAGCAGGTAATCTGAAGTTTACGTTCCATTCCTCTGTAAATCTTATAATCGGGATTTACGTAATTGAAGGTGTAGTTGATATAATTGTTATTAAACAAATGTAGTATGTCGTTTAATTTTAATTGCTGGGTAGAGGTGTTGATGAATTTACCTCCACTTTTGTGGCAAATGGCCGTCAAGAAGTTTTGGGATTCTTCGTCTGTCTGTTTGTCTAAAATATCTTGTTTTTCCCTTAAAGCATTATCTTCGTTTCCTTTTTCCAGATTGAAATAGAAGATGGGCAATGCTTGCGTTGTATCTATTTGTTGGACAATCTGGTGTTGCAATTCGAAGTGTTTAGAATCAATTGGTTGGTTATGGTTGTAGACCTTTCCATCAGAGAAAATAAACATTATTTTTCGTGCCGGCATAAGAAGGTCTGTGGATAGATTTTCTTTATCTTTCCCGACATATTCAGAAGAATCTTTTTTGAATTCTTCTATTTTGGAAGAAATGGCACGATAGAGGTGTTTTTCTCCCGGTTCATATTTAAAGTAATTGTCCATGACATAATCTGTTGCAATCATGGTTGGGCTCACCTCGTTATTTTTCATGAAGGACACATGAAGATGATCCAAATCAAAGAGCTTTGTCAAGTTCCTTACAATCTGATATTGCTGATTGACAGCTGTGGAATCCAATGTCAGGTCAATCAGGAAAAGTGCGTCAAATTTTAGTTCCTTAATTTCCTTCAGCCTGAGGTTTTCGTAACTTTCCAGTTGAGGTTGGGTTTTCAGATTGTAGCTGTTGTCTTTCAGAAATTCTTCTGTCTTGAAATGAATACTGTCGGCATTGCTACTTAGTAACAGTGCTGTGAGGGTGTCGTTTATCTCTACATTCAGATGGAAGCGTTTGTAGTCAGGTTCAAATTCTATATCTGTGATATTGATGTTCAAATTTTCTTTGTATGCTTTTTTGTTGGGGTTAAATTGCTCGCAACCCGATAAGGTTAGGAGCAATATTAACAGAAACGATATGGTGTGATGGCTGTTCATTGTTACTGGTTATTTTCAGATTAGAGTTTTATTAAATAGTAGGATAGTCATTATTGTCTTTATCCATCATTTCACGGAGTTTCTTTGCGTTCTCTCGTGCTTGCTTGAGTGCTTTCAGTTTGGCTTGCAGCATGTTGAGAAATAGTAATATCATGGCTACTGCAGCCAGGCTATATAGATAGTCTTTTATTCTCTGTAGCCAAGGTTTGTATTCCAAGGCCTGTATTTTCTCAGAAATATTTTTAAGCTCGATGTACTTTTCTTCTATCGGCTGGAAACGAGGGAGAAAGTTGCTGAACTCTTCTGACAGGCTCTTGGCAATGTCATAGTGGTTTTGAACTTCTGCGAACAACAACTGCTCTTTTCCTTTTATTTTTTCGAGTTCGGTAGCCAGTGTTTTTACCAGCGAGTATTCAAATGCCGTTTCATAAAGTTGAGAGTAAGTATTGTCCTGCGTCTGAAAAAAAGTTTCAGCTTCAGCAAAATCCTTCTGGCTTTTGAAGATATGTTTTTGCAGGGCAATAGAATCCAGCAGGTTCTGTTTGGCTAATTGGTAATTGGCTGCGATTTGAAGGAGAGAGTCGTCTTCGGCAATTATTATTTGCTGTGCTTGATAGTAAGTATTCCATTTCGTGTCAATTGCTGTTACTTTTTTGTCAACCTCAGTGAGTTCGTCCGATGTATATTGTCCAATTTTGGCAGAAATATTTTTCAGTTCCTGATAAAAATTGAGCATACGGTTTTCGATTTCCAGCAGATGCATTTCTTCGACAAACTCATTTGATGTATTCTGTCCTCTGACTTGAGTAAAAGGCAGAGCCATCCAAAGGCATAGACAGAATAACAGTTGGATGTGATGTCTCAATTCTTTCATACGCTTTATTTCTTTTGACAGGTTTGGCGGAAATAAGTTTTCGCTTTGTTGAATATGCCGAGTGCAGCCTGTTGCTCATTATTTATTACTGTTGCTCGTCCTACGTGTGTTTCAATCAAGTCTATGGCTTGCTTGCATGCTACTTCTAAGTCTTTTTTTTCAATGTTGTCTGAACTGAGCAGCCATTTGTTGGTGTAGTTGTCAATTTTTCTGGCTGTTGTCAAAATATAATCGGCACTGAGGCCAAGCATTGCAGTCTGTTTTTCTTTTATGATTTGGAAGTCACACCGCATATTTTGGATAGTATCCACGTAACAGTTATAAGTTTCTATGTTTGACTGGATGTCCGGACAAGTGCTTGTTTCTTCCATTTTGGGATATTGTTTCAGTAGGAGCGCTTTCATCTCATTAAATATTTTTGCTCCCTCAGGATTATTCAAGTTAGAGTGCGCGCCGAATTTCTGATAAAGTGTGATATATCCCGCTTTGATGTTTTTTACTTGAGTGGCTGCAGCCTGTATCTCTTTTTCCTTTCCGAAGCAAGGATCTCTTTTGATGGAAATATTGTATTTGCGGTTCAAGTCTGTTTGAAAGAAGAGATCATATGTAATCTTCTTTTGACTTGCCTGTTCACTCATGACGAGTATATCTCTAAGAGTGATAGATATGTCGGCTGATTGATAAAGGATGTCAAATGTTTGTTCAATGTAGTCGTTCACCATTTTGTATTCAGTAGGCTGTGGCTGGAGTCCTTCATATTCAATCCAGTGCTTGAAGATGTGTTTCCTTTTGGGCTTGATTGATTTTCTCAGGGATTTCGCCATCTTGTATTTTGCCTTTTCGTCCGATTCCACTACGTAAGGTAGTCTGTCGGGATGGAGTTTATGGAAACGGACGGCATGTGAGTAGCGTACGTTGTCTTGGAAAACGAAAAGTTTCCGATAGGATATCAGGTTAACCGTTAGTCTGTTGTTAGGTTCATTGAAGCTGATTTTTACCAGAAGGTCCATGTCGGTTGTTCCCGGCATAAGTGAGATATGATCTACGTATGGAGCATTTCCAGCTACTTCAATTTGCTTGACCGTTTGTGCTTTCAGGTTACTGCTGAAGCAAAATAGGATAAGGATATATATGACATTATTCAGGGATTTCATGTTTCAGCATTTAAATATATGAGCAAAAATACGAATTTAAATTGAAAAACAATTGTTCTATTGCCTTATTTTAAAGCAGGTTACTGATTGAAATAAATCCATCCTTGAGGTTCTCCTTGTTTGACCACCCATTCTGCCACTTTCAAATCTTCCGGGTAGGGAGGTTCTAGAATGGCATGATAGCGGTCATAAGTCAAATAGTGTCCGATACGTTCTACGCACCAGGCCAGACTGGAATAGGTGTCAGGGTTATTCAGACATACTCTCCCAGCGAAATTTCCGAAATACCTGATGTTGGGATGCCACGGATGGGGGATTGTTTGTCCTTCCTTATCATATGTCAAGAAATAAAATTCGGCAGGTGCATCCACGCAGGGGTAATTTTCTGGCAGGTAGATGCGCATGAGAAAGGTTGAAGCGAAAATAGGCTTATTGGCAATGCCGGGCTCATTCAGCCGTTCAAGTTGTTCGACACCGCAAATGGAGTGGATATGGTAGGTTATCAGATACATAGTGGGTAACCCTTGTTCATTACGCCTCATAATCTGATACTCAATTGTATCTCGTTGCTCAAGGGCACGATCCAGCTGGCTCCATTCATGGAGCAGTCTCCGGTTTCTTCCATTCAAATGCTGAGAAGAAAAATCTTGCCAATTCATGGGATATGTTCGCATGTTGAATACTGTCAGTGTATATAATCATTTATCCGGGAAAAGGATCAGGAATTAAAAAAACAGTATCTCCATTGTTGACGTTGTAATCTGCCAATGTCTGGTCTGTTTTCCCAATCCTCGGTCTGAGCACACGTGTCTCATGAGTCGTAGTATCTTCTTTTCCGAAAAAATAGTCTAAGGGAGCACCTGTCGCGTCTATGGATGGGAAGTCGAAAATGAGCCGTCCGTCTTTTCCGATGGCATGACGCAGATTATTCATCAGGGTACTTAAGGGAGCCTGTGGGTTCATGATGCGGAACCTTACTTTTTTGTCTTTATATACGATGTCTAAAAAGAAATCTTCCATTGTTATGTTTTTGTTTGGATTGCAAAAATAATAAATTAAAGGTTTTCATCGGTCCTGTTTGTCAGAAGTTTTTCTGATTGCTTTCTTAGTTGATCTCAATGCTGACCTGAACCGGAAGAATGTTGGTGCTTCTCACTTCAATCATTTTTTGCAACAACATTTCTGTCATCGGTATTTTCTCCTGAAAACTTCGTTTGATGTAAGGGTCGTTTTTCAGGGATATGTAAACCTGAGTTTCCAGTCCGCAATGGTTGCGTTCTGTGCGGCGGCTGGTTCTGACTCTTATGCTTGTTATCATGTCGTTCGTAATGCCAAATCGGATACCCAGTTCGTTATAACATAAAATTTTGATATCAGCCGGTGTTACAATTCGGTCGTTGGTTGTCAGGTAATAGCGTGTAAGTGTGTTTTCTGCATCTATGTTTTGTACTTCGTCAAAACCGGGCATTGGTTCGGCTACCAATTTGACGCTTGTGAAATATCCATTTGCCAGAAGATTGAACTGGCTTTTCTTGTTCAGCAAGCCATTGACAGTACTACCGTTGGTGACCAGATAATCTATGTGGAGACTTTTGTCTTTGGGATGGAAGCCATTGCCGTTCTTGAGCATCAGATAGAGATTCGGTGTATAAATGTTCGGGCTCTTGGCCAATCCTTCCGACATCTTTTTAAGCAGAACGTAGAAATTGTCCATGAAGTTGCCTTCTCGAAGGGAGTCGATACCTTGAAAGGCATAATAATCGGAGGAAAAGCGATTGATAAGCGTAGTGGCCAATTTGACCAGATGTTCTGGATTGAAACGGCTGGCTGTCATCTTGCGGATTTCAATGGGTTCTTCTTTGAACATTTGCGTATCCTCAGGTCGGAGCAAGTGCAGGAATTGCCAGTTGGTGGAAAAATTATTTGGCCCGTTTAGGCGTGTAATGGGGGAACTGGACGAGAGGGTGGCAGATGCGATGGAAGCATTGGCCAGAATGGTGCAGTTCAAGGATAACAGTTCCTTGTCGAACAGGAACTGGTCGTCAGTACCAAAGAATTCAAAAACCAGCTCCAGCTTTTCGTTCGGTAGAGACATGGCAGACGGAGCCTTATAGGTGTCTATTGCAAACAGCCGTACGTTTTGTCTGGCAAATAGGTCAAACCAGATGTGGCGTGGCTGGAAAATGGGCGATTGGTTGTAGATTAAGTTCTCCAGTGAGAAACATCTGTCCAAAGGCAGGTCGGCGTAATCCCACGGTTTGATGAGTGGAAGCGGATGTCCGTTAGCAAAAACTTTCAAATCCTGGAAATGAGGATTGCCAATCAGGAAGGTCATACCGGACAGGTTGTTGACTGGTTCCTTGAATTGCAGAACCACTTTCCAGCGGCGGTTGTCCATACGGACTATTGAGGATATTTTGCTGTTGAATACACGTGTACTGAGAAGCGGAATAAAAGTGAACGGCGTGTCCTGAAGGGAGAAGACTGTTCGATGATCCAGCGTCTGGGTTACAATGCTTTCACTAGGTGTTACTTCTACGGCAGCCGTTGCCGGAAGTGCGTGAGTCCGTTCATAGGGGACAAGCATCTGTTCAAGCTCATAAAGGATTTCGGTCTTAAGTTGCTCGATTTCGTTGTCAATTTCGTTTGCCTGATATGCCAGTGCTGTCAGGAACAGGGAAAAAACCGGGTCTTGCTCAATACCTTCCAGGTGTTCACTGTTGGCACTTTGTTCCCAAACAGCTATGGCTTCTTTGATAATTTCTTTTGCCCTTTGGCGTGTATTGAATATCGTATGTTTCATTTCTGTCTTATTTAAATTATGGTCTGGAAGTCCCTTCAGGGAAGTTAGTTCCACAGGTTAATACTGGTCGTGTACTTGTAGGGAGCATTAGTCTCCACAAGTCTGCCTTCAACAACGATTTGAATCAATTTTTGACTTTTGAGGTATGTCATGGAAACGGAAACTTCAGTCAGTCTGTTCTCGTATTGTTCGATGGCTTTTTTCAGATCTACTGCAAACGTATTGAGGTTTTTGGAGTTCCCTGAAACTTTTTTGTCATAGAGTCTTGAGGTTGAGTCGTCTTGTGGCGATGAGTCATAAATGACTCCTTCTTTTTCGTTGAATATCTCGAATTTCAGATTATTGAATATGAATCCGAACTCAGGGTCTGCACTACAGCCTCCACATGGTGTGCTCAGCAGCAGTTCGATGAATGCGTCGATGGTCATTGACGGATTGGGAGAGTAGGCCAGACGCCCATTTGTTACTTGCAAAGGTAGTAAAACGTTCATGACATACTTTTTAAATTAATGGTGTAAATTCATCTTCCTCTTCTTCAACTGGTACATACAGAGCATTGTATAGGCTTTCATACAGGTTCTTGTACAGGTTTTCGTACAGCTCTTCCGATAATTCTCCCGACAACAGGCTGTGGAGTTCGGTTTTGAGTTGTCCATTAATATAATCAGTCAGGCGGATAGTCAGTTCTTCGGAAATTTCAGCATAGAGTTTGGCTTTGAGTTCAGTGTAGAGCTGTTCATGGAGTTCAGGGCGCAATCGTTCGTACAATTCCGCCTTGATCTGTGCTTTCAGTTCGTCAAAGTTGATGGAATGGTCTTCCAGAACAACTTTGTCAAGAATGTTTGCTGCGTTATGCAGATAGCTGTCCAGCCAATCCAGCCAGTTGGCTATGTCATATACCGAATAAACCGGGATGGTTGCTGGTGCTTCGGTGTTGGGTCTGACAATGTAAAAGTCTACAGCCTGGACTATTTCGTAGGTCAGCTGGATAAATGGGCGTGTCCGGCCTTGAGTGTCATAACTTTTTAACAGAAAGGCATAACGCTGGAAAGCACGTTTCCCTTCTCCTGACTCCAGATTTGGGTGTTCGGCCAGTAAGCTGACTTTCTTTGTAAGTTGTTCCACATATGGTTGGAAGCGTTTGTCAGACGATAGATATAGACAAGGAGGAATGTAAGATTCGTCGATGGAAAAAATGCCGTCGCTGACTTTGAACTTCATGACCGGGAAGAAGTCTGTTCCCTCCAGCTCACTCAGGGAATAGATGCCATATGTGTATTCCGGTCGTACAAAGGGTATTTCCTTTACGTCGAATTCCAGTTCCTTTTCGCCGAAATTACAGGCCAGGTAGTATTCGTTTCCATATACCAGCGGGATGGTTACTACAACTTTTTCGTCAATGTGCAGAATTTTCCCTGAGGGGAGTAGGGCCATGCAGGACAGGTGCTCAATTTCCAGTTTGTTGCGGACAAAGCCACCTTGCGTAATGAATTCAGTGAAAGGTATGAGGCCGAATTCATTTCCGTTGACGGATCGGGTTGCCGCTTGTTGTCTGTGACGCAGGTTCTCGTCCAGCTCCAGAAAAGTTTGGGCGGAGATTGCCATGCCGGCTTTCCAGTCTATTCTTGAGTTAATGTTCATAATGGGTTCCTGTTAGTGTCAATATGCTGGGTTGATGAATGTTCGTGGGTCTCTGTATTATAATCCAGTGTCAGGGCATCTCCCAAAACAAAGGGATGATTATGATGTTTGATGACAATGGCGCAATGCGTGTCGAAAGGAATGAACCATTCGCGGATAAAATCGGCAAACGGATCTACGGTCAGTTTTAGCTGGTTGTACGCCTCTGTTGTAAGATCTGGGACAATCAGCTGGAAGGTGATGGCAGGTTGCGAATATTCGTTTCCTTCGTCCCATGTATATCGGCCGGTCGTCATCTCCACAGGGCAACCAAACAAGCATTTCAGCAGAGTATGTAAAAAGCTGAAGTCAGCACGCAAATGGCTGACAAGGAGAAGCAGTGGGGCTGTTTTCCGGATGTATGGGTTTTTCTCCTTTTCCAGTTCGTAGTCGAAATAATATTTAAGCAGCAGGGCCAGTTTTTCGCTCGACAGTTGTGATGTTTCTTTCTCGATGTGAAGGCGGAATCTGAAGTTCAGGGTATCTACAGGCTTGAAGAGATCTTTCAGAAGTTCCTCTTTCTTTTTGAGCTGTTCGTATTTCTGTTCGAAGCCCTTGCCTTTCAGGATATTGTCGGGGGCAATAATTCCTTGGGGAAGCAACCGGAGAAAACCGTCGCGAGACAGACGTACCGTTTGTCTGTCCTCTTCGAACGACAGAATATCCGGACTATAGTTTCGATAGAATGCGCCGGCATATTCCGCTTGCCACTGATCTGTATGATCAGGGAAGAGGTAATTCAAGAGGAACTCCGCGCTGATGTCAAATGGTTTTGGATCGTTCATCATACCTGTCTGCTTTGAAATAAGAAGGTTGAGTAATTTCGTTCATCGGCCAGTTCCACATAACGGTTGCCGTTTTCTGTCCGCACGTGCAGTATGCTCCACGGTGGAATACCGATTTGAGAGAGTGTCAGATCCCGATAAGGGAAGTGACTGTCAATAGCTTTTATCTCATGTTGATAGAAGGCGTGGAAAGGAAGGTGACGTAATGTAGGTTCTTCTTCCAGAAATTGTGCAATGGCGTAGTCTGGCAGCATGACGGTTACTTCTCGGTCGTCTTTCCGTATGGTCAGGTAGTCCACAAAACAGTGGTCTCTAAGGATAATTTCCACATCGTTGCATCCCAATTGCCCGGCCAGATTGTCCAGTGCTTCACCAATCGGGCTGTCTGTTGTGAGATCTGCTTTTTCTATTGGCTCCCATTGTTCATGCACGGGGCATTCTTCATCGTAACCCGTAAAGCCTGCGATACGTGCAGCCAGGTGTTGGCCTTCGTAGTAGAACATCTTTCCGCATAGCGAGGTTAGTTCTCCACTGGCCAGTTCATCGGGATGTAACAGCTTGATGGCTTCCTGTGCTTCTACAGCACCGATGATAGAGGCGATAACAGGTGTAGTCGGCACACGGTTCGCCTGTTCGTTTCGTTGGATGGATGCACTGCATGACAAACGGTACGACATGTCTTTCAGTGCTTCTGGACCAAGGTTGCAGGCGTAGCAATTCTTGCCGGGCATAAATACTCGTGCTGTGCCTTCCAGGCCGTCTATGCCGCCGTCTACCCAGGGCACACCGACCCGCATGCAAAGACGGTTCAGGCAGTAGCGTGCCCATCGGTTGTCTACACAACCTACAACGACATCCATCTGGCGTAGCAGGCCTAGTCCGATATCGTGGCAGATGTCACACTCCAAAGGCAGAACTTGAATGGAAGGGTTGATTTCGCGGATACGTTTGGCCGTTACGGTTGCCTTGGGGCGACGGGCTTCGGCGTCTGCTTGGCTGAAGAGGATGGAACGGGTCAGGTTTGATGGTTCGATGGTGTCAAAGTCTACAACGACCAAGTGACCGACGCCAAATAGAGCCAAATTCTTCAGTACTTCGTTGCCGAGAGCACCACAACCCACTACCATGACATTGGCTCGTTCCAACCGCTCCTGCTTGAACCAGGAAAGCAGTGGAAACACGTCCGCACCCCAAGTGGGAGCTAAGGTCGGTATCGGGTCGTTTTCTTTCATTGCAAGATGATTTCTGTTGTTTGGCTGTTCAAATGTAGCAAATATTCGGGAAAGCCCCCAAATGATTGAGACAATATTTGGCAGAAAACGTGTAAAAAGCTTTCTTTTTTATATTTAACCGGTTGCAGCCATTCAGAAACGATGGAGGATAAAACGGAGAAAAGAATAGTTATTACCGATATTTCGTAAAGAAAATCGAAGAAGAGGAACGATTATTCCAGTATTTTTCCGTATGTTTGCAAGGTATGATTTCAGAAACAGTACGCATGAGATATGGGTGGATCATAATACTATGGTGCATGGCGGTTTTTCCCGTTATGGCACAGCGGATGCACGTAGAAGATTTCGGACGCTATAAGAAGCCGTTTCTGCACAAGGCATCTTTCACGACCGATAAACGGCAAGCCCTGCTCGACTTTTTTACTAATGAAAAAGGTTTTCAGTTCTTCGTGGAAGATGCGCCCGTAGCCGCAACCGAAGGAGAGGGAATGGTTACCTTGGCACTGCCTCACCGTACAGGTTCCCTCATTATCAAGCATCCTGTCTACGGGCAACTGGCCTGGAAGGTGCCCAATGGTGTACTGAAAAAAAAGAAGCACTATCATGCTTATCTCCATACTGAAAGTCTGGAGAAAGAATTCCGTCAGCAAAAGCAGTGGGCGCTGATTTCGACGGTGCCCGAACGTGCCATCGTTTACGTAGATACCGTTATCCATCCTCTTCTGGATGGAAATCTTTCTCTCTATTTACCATTGGGCCGGCATGTCTGCCGTATTGAGTCACCCTTCTATCAGACCTTGAATGATACCATCGAACTGACAGATATTGTCCGTTTCGAGAAGCGTTACGTATTGCAGCCCTTTTACGCCTATCTGACTGTGGAAACCGATTGGCCCGATGCGCGTATCTGTCTGGACGGGGATTCGTTGGGGCTGCAGCGTGTCGAAACCTCCCGTCTGATGCCCGGGCGATATCGCCTGACCGTCAACCAGGGTGATTCGCTCTACTACGAGCAGTGGCTGGAGCTGGCGAACGCTGAGCGCAAGGTGGTTGATTTGCATGGCATCGAATTGCGTCCGTTCCCACAGCTGGGACAGTCCATAGAAATGTCTGGATTTCCGGATGAGGTTTTGGCTGATTCTATGGCTTCGGACGGCCTTCAGGAACAGTCAGGACAATGGGCCGACGTACATATTACCGCCTTCGATGCCGACACCGAAATCTGGCTCAACCGCGAGCGGGTGGGACAAGGTGAATGGCGAGGAAATCTGGCACCTGGTTTTTATGCTGTCAGTTCAAGGAAAGAGGGACTGGACTCACGCACCGATTTCTTCTGGGTGGATGCGGGGAAGAGCGTGGAACTGAATCTGATTTCGCCTTTGGCTGACTATGGACTGTTGAACGTGTCGTGTGATGAAGTGGATGCCACTGTCTTCCTGAACGGACTTGCGATTGGTTCTGCGCCTTGTGTGCTTCGTAATCTGCCTGTCGGCCGTACTTATCGGGTCCGGTTGGTCAAGGGGCGCAAGGCGGCTGAAACGCTTGTCCGCCTGAGGGGGAATGACATTGTGAATGTGAAACTAAAACTGAAATAATAAACATAAGGAATACAAATGAGAATAACTGTGTATAAGCTGTTGCAGGAAGCCCAGCAGAAAATGAACGGATATGCGGTGTATATGAATTACCAGTTCATGCACTTCGGTGTGAAGGCCGAACCGGCTGCTCTTTTGTCAGTCGAAGTGGAAGTAGGTGGTGAGCGGATGAACTTGGAGGACGTGGCCGATGTGGCGATACCCCAGGACGACCAGTTTGCTTTGATTCCCAAGGAGCAGGACTTCCTGTTTGACATCTGCAAGGCTGTGGCTCAGGCACATCCTGACTATAAAATCGGACAGAAGTCGATGAATGGAGAAGAAGAGGACTCGTTGGATGGAGAAGAAGACCGGTACGTATTGTGTACAATGCCCAAAGTGAACGATGATCGTCATGACGTGGGGATGAATTATGTAAAGGCCATTTACGAGGAAATGACGGCCAAAATCGATGCGACTCATGCGGCATATGGAGCGAAGATTATCAAGCAATTGGCAAGTGCCAAGCCTGAGGAAATAGATGAGGCGAAGGAGGAACTCCAGAAGATTTATGATCAGATGAAAGATATATGCAAGTCCTATCGTGAGGAGAAAGAAAAACAGATAGAGGAAGCTTATCAGGACTATCTGAAAAAGAAGGCCGAGGCTGAACAGGCCGAGAGTGAACGGCAGGCCGCACGCGGCGAAGACAAAAGCTCGAAGTTGGACTTGAGCCAGTTTGTCAGTGAAGAATAAGAGTCAGTATCGACCGTATAATTAGGTTGCAACGACTGCACAATTTGGCCGCAATGACTGCACGATCGGGCAGAATCGACCGCACGATTCAACCTCAACGACCGCATGATTTTTTCTGAACGAATAGGGGAATACGAAAAAGCCAACTAATTCGCGTACTCTGTATATGAATTAGTTGGCTGATATTAGCTAATTTAATGAATGTTCCCAGTCATTCTGTGAAGTTTCGTATAATTCAGAGGTTGGTTGTTATTTCCCTTGTGAATCACACGTATGGCCAGGCATGTTGATGGAGATGCTGCCGCCGTAGGCACACATCAGCTTGCAGTTGTCCAGCAGGGCCGGCATGTTGGTAATCAGTTGCTTGCCGCCCGGTGCCCAAGGGGCTACAATTACCGGGATGCAGGGCATGGGTGTCAGGACACCCATTGCAGCCGATGTGGCAGAGGCCACCATGGGGTTGCTCAGCGACTGGCACATGCCGAAGGGCAGGATGTTGACCATCGGAGCGAAATCCATAATGGTGGCTTTCGGCTTGTTCTGAATCATTGGCCGCAGGGGGACCGTTACCATTAGTGAGGAGGGAGCCATACCGAACGTGCACTTCAGCGTGGCACCCATGCAAACATATTTTGCCATAATCTTTCTGTTTTTATCCGTTGTTCGATTTCAGTTCTTCTTCACTCAGTTTCGTACCCAGCTTTGCAGTGGATGGCGTACCGGGCACAGAGATGCCTTCGGTGGTGTAGGGGGTCTTGAACGACGAATTAACCTTCAGGTTCTTCATCTCGACTGTTTCGGCAGTGACGTCGGACTTGAATGTTGTCTTGCCCTGCGAGGTCGTCTCACCATAGAGGGTTGTCTTGCTGCCGGAGAGCGCGGCGTCACCGCCACTCAACTGTAGAATGGCTTTGCCGTCCTGTTGCAACTCGACGGTGGTATCGCCAAAGAGGCCCACCTTGTCCGAGGCCACCTGTACGCTCTTGCTCCGCGCCTTCTTGTCTTTTGCTCCCGCATAGACCTTCTCTGCCAGCAGAAGCAGACTGCTGCCTGCAGCCAGCTCCTTGTCGGTGCGCTTCTCCTTGTCCACATCCATTGCTTTCACCTCCACCGCCTTGGCGTTGGCAGCAATCGTTCCGGTAGCCTTGCCTTCAGTGTCGGTGGCGTTGAGGTTGATTTTTTCGGCGCGCAAGGTGAACGAGCCCTCCTTGGTCAGGCTCTTTTCTTCGGTCTTGTCGTCTTTCGTCTCGTAGTCCACAGCCTCTACCTGGATTTCCTTCGAGACGACGCGCACGCTGCCTTCGGCCGGTAGGTCAGTATTCTTGTCCGCTATCTTGGGGTTGGCTGTATTGATTTCCACGTCCTGTGAGCCCATGTAGATGCCGCTGTCCTTGATCAGCGCGCTGTCGTTGCCGTAGGAGGTGAGGCTGATTTCCTTGCCAGCCAGTCCGATACCCGCACCGTCGTTGGTGCGCAGGTTGCCGTCGCCGTCGGTCGAGGTGAGGCTGATATTTTCGGAGCGGAGCGAGATGGAGGTATCAGTACTTTTCTCTTTGAACGAAGACTGCAACTGGCCTGCTGCCTCTTTTTGTTCCTTGATGCTGTTCAATTGGCGGTTGCTCTCGGCAAGGCGGGAGAGGACGTTGAAGTAACGGGTCATTGCGGAGTAGATGGTGCCGGAAATGTTCCGGATTTCCTCGTGCAGCTCATTGATGTCCATGTAGTTTGTTCGGGTCATTGTTTCGTCCAGGTTCATAAGGTCCTGGTCGAACAGTTTGTCGATTTGCGAGATGAGCGATGATACTTCCGACTTGGCCTGACTCGCTTCCTTCTTGAGTTCATTGGCTTGCGTAGTCAGTGCTGTCTCTTCTTGTTCCAGCTTTTCTTTGAGCGTTTCGCAGGGGAGTGTCGCGTTCAGGCTGATTTGTCCGTCGGTAGAGAGGGTAATGCCGCTGTCGGTGCCACTAAGACCATACGCCGGGAAGACATCATTAGCCTGCTTCTCGCTTCGGATGATGACATTCCGGGCTTGCGAGACAATCTCCGAAATATCTTTAGCCACATTCTCCTGCCCGTCCATTCCCGGATCTACCGCGATTTGGCGGATGCTTGCGGCACGGCTCACAATGCTTCCCACACCGGAAGCGCCTGCACCTACGCCGTCCAGGCAGATGTCTGTTCCCCGGAGAATGATTTTCGAGTGGCTGCCGCACAGCGTTCCGCTCTTATCTACATTACCGATGATGATTTCCGGAGCGGAGATGATGACGCGCTGGTCGTCGCGGACATACCGTCCTTTCTCCAGATGGTCTATCAGGTCGATTTTCATCTGCTGGACTTCGCTTTTATAGCGTCGAATTTCATCCAGATCTTTTTCCACGTTCTTCTGGAAATCGTCCAGAGCTTCCTGCCAGTATTTGAATTGTTCTGCGATTGTTCTCATGCTTGATGGTGTATATGTTATTGTATGCTTCTGAGTATTTGTTTTAATTTAGCGAGAGGGTCAGTTTCCGATTTTTTGTAATAATGGATCTCTTTGTTCTGGAAATTAAGGGTCTCGCCTTCCTGGTCGGAAAATAAGATTTTTCCAGCATCTTCATTGGTGTCCCATATATATTGGTCGAGCATACCATCCAGTTTATGAAGTCCTAAAAACTTCGATTTCATAATCCCCAATCTAGCATTATCTCGCTTTCTGAGTTGATCAGGAGCTCCGTTTTCATATGCTAAATTATTATTGATTAAATTGCCCCATTGTGTATTATCGTATGCTTGAATTTGTTGCCCTAAGCTGATTTTATTTACGCTGCAATGGGTACTGTCTTGGGTTTCCGTTGTGGTCTGATTGTTAATTAATAAATTTAGAATTTCATATACAAGTGCTCGTTTTAGGTTAACGCCTAAATCTTGCGGCCCATTATTGCTCAAATAATTTTGGGTAGTGGAATTGTCAAATAGATTTTTAAGTGAAGTTTCAATTATTTGAGTGTTGATTAATTGGCTTACAACGGTGTCCTGTAGATAAACATTTTTAAAATCAGCCCAAATTTTGTCTGACGTTAAATGCATGTCTTTTATATATAGAGCATTTTCGTTTAGCACGTTTACATAAGTTTTAATTTCCTTATAACGTTCTAAAGCATACAGTTTATGTGGTTGTGGTTTATTTTGCATTTGCACTGCATTAAAGGAATCGATATTGTTGGGATATAAAGAGGCAAAATCTTGAGGAATAGTATTTACATATTGATTTGTGAGTGCTGTTGCAGCAGCATGATACTTTGAGTAAGCGTCACTATATGCATCTTTTGCACTTAACATATTAGCGTTTATCGTATCAAATGCTTTCTTTGCTGCTTCAATAGCCTGAATTACATTGTTTATATGTATTGGTATTCTGTTCGTTGCCACAGGATTAGGATTATTAGGATTATATTGTATTGTTGTTTCGAATAGATCGGGTTTAAGATGTTTAAACGTATTTCTCAGTCCTAATTGTTTGACTGTTTGACGTCCGGCAATTTGAGCCTCTCCCTTGCCGGCTTCAAAACACAGGTACCTGTTGGATTTGATAAGCAGGGTACCACCACAGGGACGTAAAATAGTTTCGATTACAGTACGTATTAAATTCATGTCAATAACCTCTGTTTTTGATAAGACGTCGGTAAACATCGTCTTGCCAAAATCTTTCCATCCTTCTTTCCACTTCTTGTCTTTCATATGCCAGAAGTGGGATGCAATATTGTTCCCCGAAGAAATGGAAAGGTTATTACCCGCCACGATATCAATGTTCTTTCCTTCGATACGGACATTCCCGTTGGGCGCACTGATGGTGATGCCTGTAAAGGCATTGATATCTACTTTGCCCAAAGGGCTGTCAATGGAGATGGCACGTTTGTCCGACGACATGGATATGGAGTACAGCCCGTGTTCGTCTGTAAACTCGATGCCTCCCATCGCTTTCTTGTTGTAGTCCGGAAGTTTTCCTTTCAAAACAGTTGGATAAAAACTATTAATTGTTTTCCATAAGGGGATGAGTCCATTGAAGACATTCGTAGAGGCAGGAGGGTCGGAGAAGATGATGGAATGACCGTTTACGGATGAAATGACACGAGCTTTGTCCTGTTTGAAAGCGTATGGAACCGTCGATTCATCTTCTTCTTCTGCTCTTGTATAGAGCATGCCTTCTACGTAAGGCTTCTCAATATTCCCGTTCTCGTAGTTGATAATGGCTTCGTCGCCTATCTGGGGAAGGAAGTTGAAACCGCTGCCGTCCGAAGCCATGGGCAGGGCAATGCGGATCCATGGTGTAGGGTCTTCCGTTTGGCCTTGCCACGGATAGCGTACCCTTACACGGTTCATTTTCAAGGGATCCGTATTGTGCGTGATGAAGGCTCGTTGGGCTTTGGCCTCTCGGATGAGGCCGACAGGAGCGGCAGGGGGGAATACGAACTCATTCTCTTTGTATGGGATGACCTCGATGTCGAGGGTTTCTGTACCACTGTTGGCGCAGCCGTTCATCTGGACAACGATGTATTTCTCTCCGTCCAGCTCTATCAGGCTGCCCAGCGTGAGGGGGTAGAAATGGTCGCCCAATGCAATTTGGATGCGTGACCGTTCATTCGTTTCTATTCCCTTGCGGACAGTTTCATAAAATTCCAGACTGAAGGTTACGTAGCTGCTCAAAGTGGTGTTTTTATTCTCCTCTGATGTACTGAACGGATGGATGTGGTCGCCGTTTTTTCTTTCTTTTTTGTAAATATCATTTTCATTGTTGAAATATTCTGTTTCATAATTGTTATTAGCATCTGCAGCCAAGGCTAAACTGCTCATACTGGTTGCAAATGTACTGAATGCTACATTTGTGATTGCCTCAGCTATATTAGCCGAATTGACAATGTCTGTAAGTATATTGATATGATAACATCCCGGCCATAGGGCAAAATCTTCCCATTTGGTGTATTTATCTTTAGGAGGAAGGGAAACCAAGTTTTCATCGGAAGCCAAGTAGGAATCCTGACACTGCAGATCAGCGACGTTAACTTCGTAATCGCTCCTTGATTTATCTTTTATTGTTATTGGTGTTCCTGATTGATCTGTGCCGGTTATATCTATTTTACCTCCTCCCTTTTCCTCAACATTGTAACCTTTCCTATACTCCGTTTGTAGCTTTTCTTCGTCAAGTGGCAGTAACGTGGGATAACGTTTTATTCTATTATCCTTATTTATAAGAGGATAATTATGATGGCTGCTTACGATGTAGTTCTGTTTCCATGCAGTAGCTGTTTCATCAGAAAAATTGACGGAAACATACTCCGTAATGGGTGTTATGTCATCTTGTTCTTTATCATCCTTATCTTTTTTAGTCTTTTTTTCCCATCCGATATTGAAATATCCGTCCTCGTAATAGAGAAATTCTCCGCATCGGTTGCTGACTCTGACCAGAAAATCGAAGAAACTTTCGTTGTATTGCACGAGGTAGGGCTGGATAAATTCTTTGGTTTCCGACCCCATTTTATAAGTTAAGTACTTAGCCTTCGGTATGATAATAAATTGTCCTTTTTTTACTACTAGATTTTCTTCTTCTTCGTTTCTCTGTTTCTCTAGTTCTTTTTTCTTTTCAGTATCTGTTTCTTTTTCAATCTGCTCATTAAGTTCTTTGATCTTTTTTTGGGTAGCGTCAATATCTTCTATGGATATGCCTTTTAAGTTTTTATCTGTTATATTATTAGGCCAAAGCTCTTTGTTCAGAAAAATATCCTGAATGAATTTTTTACCTGTATAGGCTTTGCAATACGTATCCAGTGTAAGGAACTTAAACGGGTCGTAGGCTTGGAACGTAGCATAATAAACGTTCCCTTTTTTCTCGATTTGTATCCCGAAAATATAATAGTCTTTTGCAATGCTGCTACTCTTGTTATCAGCTTGGGCTGTTAATTCGATTTTTTTTCCTTTGAATGTGCTGTAAATAGCATTAACACCGCTACACCCTGTAATTTGCAACTTGAAGATAAGTTCTCCCGGCTTGTAAATAGCTTTCGAGTAGCTCAAACTTTGGAGTGTATAAGTCCATGTACTATTCCCAATAATGGTAGATTCTGTTGAACGTCCATCGTTTGAGTTATAACTTAATTCGATATTGTTATTTTCTTGTGGAACGTTGTGGATTGTTAAAGTATAGGAAGCCATGATGTTCTACTGTTAAGATTAGAAATTGATATACAGTTTCTTTTGATAGCTGTCGCTACCGATGTAGGTAATTGATTTGGTCAACAGTCTGATGCCGGTCATCATCAAGTTGGCATTTTCTTCTTCCTCTTCGGAAAAGAAGGGTGAAGTTTCAGGATGAGAAGCACCAAAGACTTCGTCTACACTGATGACGTAGCCAGTTACGACCAGTCCGCTGTCGTAGTCGCTCAATGTGTTTTCTCCTTCGTCTGTACGGAAGGTCGCGTTGAAAACGATCGAGAAACACGACTCTGTATGCTCGTCCAGCCGTTTGTATATTTCTTTCAGGTAACCGTCCGGTAAGGATTTGATTTGGAGTTGCAGGATAGTAGTTTGGGTCGGGCCGTAAGGCATTCCCCTGTCATTCCTTTTTCTGGCACATTCATAATGGAATTGTTGCAGCGTGAAGCCTTGCTCTCTTTTGACTTTGGTTTCACGGATGTCGTCGAAATAAAGAGAGGCTTTCTGGTTATTTGAGATGTTTTGCATAGAAGGTCTTAATTTGAGGGTTTGCTTTATTGGAATTCAGTCTCGTCAATCTCCAGTTTCTTCACCATGATGCCCAGTTTGAGCTGATGGCGGTTGGTGTCGCTGATATTATAGATTTCGTCAATCGAAAAGCATTTGGCATCCTCAAACTTGAAGGTTCGTGTCGTTATGTCGTATTTGGCAGACTGGTTGGTCAGATCGACTACGACTTTGCCGGACAATGAAGTCTGGTCGATGTACCATTCAAATAGCATGAGGTCGTTTTTGCCGGGAGCGATAACCGACAGGATAAGCTGGTCGCACCGCGGATTATCGTCGGGGGTGTAGGAATTGTGATGTCTCGATACTTTGACCTCGCATTGGACTACCCGATACGTGTTGGTATAGGTGCCTGAGGCGTTATCCCCCAAATATAGGTTTGCAAATAAGGACATAACGGGATGTTTATTACTTTGTGTCTTTTAACTTTATCTCCCCGACAAAAGATGTCGGGGAGGTGATAAGGTGCCGCCGGATGGCGGCTATAAGCTTTATTTCCAAGGATTCTGGAAATCAACGGGACCGTTCTTCAGTTCCTGGCAAACGATTTGCAGTTGCTCGAAGTGTTCCTCGCCATCTTCCCATTTTTCCATGTAGTGTACGCAATAGCATCCGGTGCCTTCCAGTTCCTTCATGGTAGAACCGTCAATGGTGTTGTAGAAGGTAATCTTGATGTCACGCGGATCGTTGGGCGACAGCATCCATTGCAACAGCTGATTGTTGCCGTCGTTCATTGCTTTTACGCGGATGTCGATACGGCCGCCTCTGGGGATACCGGAGATTTGGCCTTCACGGTCGGTTGTCTGTGAGAATGTATAGTCAATCATCATGACTTCACGGGTCTCGAAATCTTTTACCGATAATTGTACCGGGGTTATATTTTCTGCCATATTGTTTCTGTTTTTTTGTTAGACATCATTTTTCGGATTTAAGCCCAGTCGTTTTCGAAAACAACAGACTCGAATTCAATTTTCTGACATGTGATTTCGATTTCTTCGAAATGACCTTTCTTGTCTTCCCATTTTTCCTCAAAGTTTACACAATAACCGTTGGTGAACTTGATTGTCTTCATGTTCTTACCGGTTTTTGTTTCCAGAAAAGTGATTACACCATTTTTTGGCAGATTGCGTTCAACCATCCAGGCCAGTAAATCGGGGGTACCATCGTTAAGCGCTTTTACACGGATGTTGATTTTTCCGCCGCGGGGAATTCCTGACATCTGGCCTTCTACGTCTGTTGCCTGATCAAATTCGTATTTAACCATCATGACTTCGCGTTCCTTATAGCCGTCAACTTCTAATTTTACAGGTGTCTTTGCCATAATCTTACATTTTTAAATATTGGGTTTATAGAATATGTATTTATGCCATCTGGGCATCTTTGTCTTTCTTGTCAGCAGAAACTTTGATAATAAAATTTTTGGCTGAATAGAAAGGGGTCAGGCTGATGTCGCATGTGATACGCTTGGTTATCGGATCCTGGGTTGGTTCCTTGATTTCATAATTCTGGAATAAATTGCCGTAGCCCTTGTAATCGTTCAGAAAAGCTTGAATCTTTGCTTTCAGGTTTTTGGGCGAATTATAAGGATCCCAGTTTTCGAGAGCTACTTCGTGTACGTAGTTCATCAGAACTTTCTTGACCCAATCGAATACGCGGACAATCGGATATTCCTTCATGGAAGTATTGTCGCCGTTATAGAGGGTTGTATTGTTGAAAGCCATTACACGTCCTTCAGAGTATACCATCGGAATGACCTGGTTGTCCATCAGGGCAGCTATTTCAGACTTCAGTAAGTCCAGTTTTACTCCTTTCACACCATTGAGCGTACCGTATTTCTTGCCACCGGCTCCTTGAGCCATGTTGGCACTCTCGTCGTACAGTTTTCCGGCCAAAGCACCTGAACTGCAGATGTAGAATGCCGGGCTTTCTTTTTCGTCTTCAGACAGCTTTTCGGAGTCACGGCCTACAAGCCAGTTGGCGGTCATGATGACGTTTTGCAATTCGATATCACTATCGCGGTAGCCTTCTGTATTAGCTTGCAGGTCATCGAATGAGTATTCGTCTGCGTGGTCTGTAATCAGCATGACTTTGTATTTGAAAGCGATTTTAGCCCATTGCAGCAAAGTCGGTTTGTCCTGGAACACATTGCCTGGAACAACCATCAGGCTGTAGCAGTCTTTCAGGCTCAGGCGGTCGAAACCATTACGCAACAGGTTATCTACTTCTTGAGCAAATCCCGAATCGCTATCAGCAATATCATCTTTGTATACATTGATGATACGCAGATTTTTCACTTTGTCGGTATTGGCATTTTTGAAGAAACTGTCAAGAGCCCGATAAGACCGTTCCAGATTGGCTGTTGCATAGAGAGCATCAGTGATACCCTGGCTAAGCACTTTAGTGTATTTATCTTCTTTGGCTTTGCAGGCATCTACAAATTCAGTAGCGCTCTCATGACCTTCATTCAAAATTTCCAGCCAACCTTTAATCTCGTTAATCAAGTTTTCCCGTTTATCCTGAAAGCGTTTGTCTGACAGGAATACGGCTTTAGCTGCTTTGCGTGCCGGGTTCAGGTTGTCGGCATCGGGCATAAAGCCACGGATGGCATTGAAACCACCGAATGCGGATAACAATTGGGATATATCTTTGGCTTGGGCCGGTTGCTGGGCTTGCTTTACTTCACCAGCGCCCTGTGATGCGATATTGCTTTTCTGTAATTCTGCTTCTGGCATAATATTGATTATTTAGAGGTTTACTTATTATTTTCCAATTCTTCCAGCATGGCTTGCAGCATCTCTTTCAGCTCTTCTTTAGCGGTGCTGTCTTTCAAGATGTCTCTTAGCTTTCTGTTCTGTTCGATGCTTTTACGAATTTTGCTGTTGGTGTCGATTTTCTTTTTTACATTTGAAAGGAACTGACTGTTTTCAACAAGTCTGCCTTTTCCTCCCTGGGCTTCAAAGTCACGAAGCTCACTAAAATGGAGCACTTCATTTATTGAACCACCTTCTTCGTCCACAAAGTCTACTTCGACGGACGGCTTGAAGTGAGCAAATGCGTCGTTGATGTTTTGTATATCTTCTACAAATTCTGGATTGCCAGGTTCAGCGTCTGATGTGTATTGGTCAATCATCAACGTTTTGTTGTTATCAATGGGGGTGACTTTTGCATTGGATTCTTCATCTGGAGCCATTGAGATGAAATTTTCTTTCATTGCCATAAGGTTCTCATTTTTTAAGGTTATTATTTTATGGATTTTATATATTCATTGAATTTTAGAGTGTTATGAACTCAGGTTTTCCTTCTTTCATTCGTACTTCAACAGTATCTCCTGATTTGATTTTGCCGGAAATAATCAATTTGGACAGTGGATGTCTGAGCTCTTTTCGGATGATACCAATAACGGGGCGTGCACCATATTGTGGATTGAACCCCATCATGGCGATATCTCGCTTGGCATCTTGACTGATGTTGAGCCTGATATCTTGCTCTTCCAATAGTTTCAGCAGTCCTTTCAGGTGTATGTCAAAAATACGTGTAACGGTTTCTTCTGTAATCGGTGAGAAGGGTACGATTTCTGTCAGACGTCCGAGAAATTCTGGCCTGAAATAGTTTTGCATGATGTCCATTAAATCGTTGTTTTGAGGAATAACTCCCTTGTTGAACGAGTCAACGATAAACTGGCTGCCGATATTGGAAGTGAATAGTATCAAAGCGTTTGAAAAATCACCTACACGTCCCAAACGATCATGCAACTTACCTTCATCTAAAATTTGAAGGAATAAATCAAACACCGACTTATGGGCCTTTTCAATTTCGTCGAACAATACTACGGAGTAGGGTTTCTGACGAATTTTATTAACCAGAAGGCCGCCTTCTTCATAACCTACGTATCCCGGAGGTGCTCCGTAAAGCAGTGCTACGGAATGTTCTTCCTTGAATTCCGACATGTCGAAACGGATTAGTGCGGATTCATCTTCAAACAGGAACGCAGCCAGTGCTTTGGACAATTCTGTCTTACCTGTTCCGGTTGGGCCAAGGAAGAAAAAGGATCCCATGGGTTGACCTTTCTTGTTCAGACCAGAACGGGATTCGAACACGGCATCAAGTACGATTTTAACTGCATGATCCTGTCCGACCACCCGTTTCTTCAGGATAGTTTCTGCATTAACAAGGCGGTCACGTTCTTTCGACTGGACTTTTCCTAAAGGAATGCCTGTCTGTTTGGCCACAACAGCAAATAAGTCAGAACTATCAAGTTCGGTACGTTTTTGCTGACACATTAGGGAGAGTTGGTCAAGAACTTTTTTCAGGTAATCAATTCGTTCTTGTGCAGTAGTTATTTTGCTGAACTCAATGTCTGCATCCAATTGTGCCATCAAGATACAACTAATTTGATTGACTAGTTTGTAATGCAGCCACTCCAGCTCGGTCATAATCTGGCTGTTTTCTTTGACACCGATTTGTTCTGTCACTTTGACCAACTCTGCTTGCAAGTTGGTGATGTCATTGGCAGACATGTCATTCATTGTTTTTACCAGTGCCATTGTACGGTCTATCAGATCAAAAGCGGAATCTGGTAAAGCTTTCTCAGTCAGATAGCGTTTAGCCAGTCGGATGGCATCTATCATAACAGCTTCGTTTACACTCAGTTGGTGGTAGTCTGAATATGCGCCTAATGCTCCTTTCAGAATACGGAGACACAAATCGGTATTAGGCTCTTCAAGTGTAATCTTTTCGAGCTTGTTGACGAATTCCTTGTCTGTTTCAATGTTCTTGGTATATCCGTCAATGGATGAGGTGCAGAGTAGCAGGAGGCCACCTTTGTTTAATTCCTGTTTTAAAATAGAAGAGACTCCATACAGGCTGTTCTGTTTGTCAAATAGCTTGTCTATGGATTCAATAATCAAAATAGCATTAGGCTGTTCTTTAATTTCTTGTAACAGATTTTTAAATCGGTCTTCCACTTCTCCTTTATAAGATGCGTCTGCGCCGAGGCTTGCCAGATCCAGTTCATAAGCAGTAGCATTGCTTAGAAATGACGGCACATGCCCTTCGAATAGTTGCTGAACGAATGCATTGATGAGAGATGTCTTTCCTACTCCTGATTCGCCTGTTATCAAAAGGTTGGACTTTGTTTTGCGTCCTAAGATTTCGAAAATTACAGATATTTCATTTTCGAATCCTATTACAATGGGAAGCTTACCAGACTGAGCCTCATTAATCTTGTTTATACAGTATTTACTAATAAGTCCTTTTTCATTACCTGAAGAGGCCTGTCCGATTTTGTTGGCTTTTTCGTTTGTATTTGTAGATGAGTGGAATCCTATTTTGTCTTGTATTTCAGAAACAGTAAGAGGCAATGTTTTCAGTTGATCAAATGTAAAGCCTACACCTGGTGTAACTAATGACGTCAGTATGCATATTGGCTCACAATCCGCAAATCCAAATTTCTCTTTATATACTTCAGCTTCTTCCATGACAGCCTTGGCCTCTTGGGAGTAGTCCAGATTCCTTTGTGGTCTTGTAGCTCGTGGTGAAAGTTGCATTTGTATATCGGCCCATTCCTGTAGATAGTAATAGTCTTTATCTAGATCAATCTCAATAAAATGAACCAAACCTATACTCTTGTGAAGTATGGCTTTAAACAAATGTGAGGGATAGATTGCGTCGCTACAATATTCCTCAGCGAAAGAATTCGCAATGTTTTTGATATTGCTCATCATTTTGATATATTGGAACACTACTGTCCCGTAAAAGTGGATAAATAGTTCTTTGAAATTATTGAAATATAGTCAATTACACGGTCTTTTGAAATGAAACGGACTTGATTTTGCAACTTTGCAGTCTAATACAAATGGCTGCTATGTTCCAAGACAAATACGT
>ENA-UPSY01000096-UPSY01000096.1-human-gut-metagenome-genome-assembly--contig:-NODE-96-length-93740-cov-11.026158_pt1 | contig 93740 bp, 73 predicted proteins | sample MGYA00250044_ERZ773365 | MGnify/ENA primary metagenome ERZ773365 (study PRJEB29103, sample SAMN06111932) | human gut metagenome | biome: human gut; feature: ankylosing spondylitis patient; material... | reverse complement strand
GGAAATAGCTCAGTTGGTAGAGCATAACCTTGCCAAGGTTAGGGTCGCGAGTTCGAGTCTCGTTTTCCGCTCCATTTTAGGTTGCTCGAATGGTGGAATCGGTAGACACGAGGGACTTAAAATCCCTTGGCCAGTAATGGCTGTGCGGGTTCAAGTCCCGCTTCGAGTACAAGATATTATATTAAAGCCTCTGTAAATAACTATTTTACAAGGGCTTTTCTCTTTTTTCATGACCTAGCAAATCTGAATCTGCGTTAATCATGTCCAGATTATAATAAGGTATGGTTCTTCTGACTGTTCTTCCGGACCATTTATAAAACAGCTGCTACAATCTATAAAATCCGTTCTTTTTCTTGCTGCTTTATACTATTTTTTATAACTTGCCTTTGTTTTCAGTCAGCTTGACCAGGCTCTTGCTCATGGCTTCTGCCTCTTTCAATCAACTGCAGATTATCAAACAAATAACCATAAAACAAATCTTAACTATTATGCGCAAAACACTATTTTTATGTTTGATTGCCTTTTTGGCCTTTTCAACAATTGCTGCCGAAAATTTTAAGACTATAAAAGGAGATGGGAATATCGTTACCAAAGAAATCCCAATATCCGAATATACCCAACTGAAAATAGGAGGCAACATTGAAAAATCTGTTTTCAATTATTCACAAAAAGAAAGCCACCCCTCTGTACAACTGACAATTGACAGCAACTTACTTCCTTATTTAAAAATACAAGTAGAAAATGGCTGTCTCATTATAAATACTCGAAATAATGAGCGTTTACTGCCAACTCGTCTGATTATAAACAGCCAATCCGTCGAATTGAATAAAGCACAAATTGATGGTACTTATCGCTTTATCTTCCAAACAGGACTGAATGCAAAAAGTCTTGAACTGACAGCAGGAGGAGCAACAGATGTACGCAGTAAACAAGCCATAGAAGTTGAAGAGAATTGTAAAATACAGGTTTCTGGTGTAGGAAAACTGAATGTGGATGATTTACACTGTTCCGATCTGAGCGCTGAGGTCAAGGATTGCGGAGAATTATTCTTGAAGGGGGAAGCAAAATCAGGGGAATATAAGGTTGTGGATGCAGGAAAAATCAACGCATACGAATTTGTTATGGAAGAACTTGATTGCCATATTGATGACTCCGGAGAAGCAAAAGCTCATGTAACCGAAAGGCTGAAAGGAGAAATATCAGCAGCAGGAGTACTTCAATATAAAGGCTTCCCAAGATCTGATGTCCAATGCAAAGAAATAGGAAAAGCAAAGAGAATTAAATGATACAAATTGAAAAGCTATGGAAACTTTTATACTACGCCTTAGATATTTATTTATATATTTATTCCTTCTTTGCAGATTATCTGTTTTTGCAGACAACTATTTGTTGAATGGAAAGATAGTAGATTCCAATGGGCATGCCGTTGAAGCTGCTTACATAGAAGTACAAAAAGACAGCATTCATGTAATTGGATATGGGTTAAGCGATACATTGGGCTATTTTACCATTGAAGTCCCATTAAATCAGTCTTACCAGATTAATATTAGTCATGTTGCTTTTCATCCTATCCGTGAAAATATTGTTCCGACTAATAAAGAACATCTCTTTATAATGAAAGAACGTATGGAAAGCATTGATGAAGTAGTTATTACTGCTTATAAAAAGGGGATGAAAATAAATACCGAGGGGAATATCGTGTTTTCTCCGAGAACTTTAGGGAATACCATAACTTATAATCTCACACGACTTTTGCAAACGTTACCAAGCATACAGGTTTCATCAGGAGGTATTTCCTTAAACGGACGGCCAACAGCATTACTTATAAATGGACATAAGAGAAATCTTAACGGGAAAAGTATTGAGGCTTTCTTACAATCAATTCCAACAGATAAGATAAAAGAAATTATTGTTACTCCTGTTTCATCTGCCAGTGATCTGGCTTCAGAGAATGGAAGTATAAATATTATTTTGGAGAAAGGAGAAGATTTAATTGCTACTCAGATCAGTAGCGAACTTAATATGCGTAAAGGTGGTGTATATGGGAATGGAAATGCTTTTTTAATGTACAACAAAAACAATTTCTATATGGATCTATCTTTGGGTTATTATAATGTATATGATCGCAAAACTACCAGAGAAGAATCTGTATACGCCAATTCTTCAGCATCGTCTTTGTTTGATTATAATACAGATTCTAGAGAAAATGACTACTTAGGCAGCCTTAATCTGGAATGGAAAACCAAGCAAGGCCATAAGTTTTTTGGAGCTGCAACCGGTTTCTATGATAATGGCAGAAGTAATGCTAAAAATGCCATGATATTCCATATAGATGAACAACAAAGAGAGCATACACAAGGCATAGCTACTCAAAATTATGATGATGATTTATATACAGTAGAAATGGAATTTACATCTAATGATACACTTCGCCACCAACATACAATAGGCTATGGAGTTATATGGGGTAAAGCACATAACAACGGTATCAATAGCGAAGTAACAGACGACTACGGAGATATTTCAGAATTGCAGCACAATACAATTAATCGGCATTACGGCAGTCAACATCAAATGAAATATAATTATAAACTTTTGATCAATACCTCATCAACTTTAAAAGCCGGTTCGCATTTTTCTATCGGTAACATAAATCCCAAAAGTCAATTTATAGAAAAAGAAATAATGAATGAAGATTTCTTATATTCAGATCAATACAAAATGCATGAAAATGTGTATGGAGGATTTGTGGAATATGATTATAAGAATAAAAATATCTTTATGTCAGTAGGATTACGATTAGAATATACTGACTTCTCTACAATATCGAGAATGAACAGTCAAGAGTATATTTATAATCGTATGGATTATTTCCCGTTCTTCTCTATTAAACATAAATTCAGCTCAGTAGCAGATATTTCCCTACGGTTAGCTTCAGGCATTGAACGGCCACATTTTTTGGACTATGTTCCCAATTATAGGTATATTTCTAAATATGCTTATTCTATTGGAAATCCGAATCTTAAGCCATCCAGATTTTATTCCGCTACAGTAGGAGGGTTGCTGTTTGACTTCTTATATCTCGAATTGACCTATTTACATACGAAAGATATTATTAGTCCTATAAGCAAAAATGAACCAAATTCATTCGAGGAAGTAACCACCCCCCTAAACTCGTCAGATGAAAATAGGTTTGTTTTTCAAATGAGTTGTCCATATGTTTTATTTAACAACAAGTTATCCGGATATTTGGGCACATGGCTTGGATATGCCAAATATACAAATCTTAAAATAGATTTAGGCGAATTCTATAATATGGATTTAAAAGGCTTTTATTTGACAAACCAGACACAATATGAAGTATTGGATAATCTGAACATAGGTTATGATCTATATTACCAGCCTAAACTATATTTACAACAAGCTATTGGAGATCCTTATTTTAAATTGGGTTTTGATGTCTCATATAGAATTAAAAGATTTGACATTGGCTTTAACGTTTCTAACATTTTGAACAGAATGAATAAAGGTGTGGATCTAAACGACCAGGCATATACAAGATATACAATCAATAAGAATCAGCCGATTTATTCATTGACAGTAAAATATAATTTGGGCAATACGAATAAGAGGAAATATCATGAAATCATTGATTCGTCGAGATTTAAATAAACTATTGTAGAATCAGAGATATTCAGTAACCTCAATTATCAATATAGATTAGATTATCACATTTGTCCTGCCGGCAGAAAACTGCAGGCAGGACAAAAAATTTCTCACCACTTGTTAATAATAGAAGCCCGATATGTAATCGTATCAGCCCCGATAGTCAGCTCAATACGATAATTCTGTCCGACAGACAAATACGAAATCAAATCATAAAAATCAATCGTTTCCGTCAGATTCTCTCCGTTACGGGTGTAGTTAACAGCCAATTTAATTTTCATACAATCCTGAGGAATCAGCAGCATCTTATCAAAAAGGCTTAATTGACTGATAGGCTTCAGCACTCGTTCTATCTTCTTTTGGAAAGGAGTATCGGCCTTACCGACAACAGCAGCAGGTTTCCACGAAGATTCGCCTGAATCCTGTTCCAAAGTGCCTTTAACCGCTATGTCATAAAAAGACGCATCATGAATCGTAGCAGTAACTCCCTGATCAGTTTTAACGATTATCTGCAACTGGGCAAGCTCATGCCTAAACTCCAGCCCGACTTTCTCCGGCTTTTCTTCTGCTTCATATCTTGCCCACCCAACCAGAGCGGTCATCAGATCCACGGCTTCATCACCAGTTCTGGAGCAGTCAAAGTCAGCAACAGAAATAACTCCATCAGCCGTTACACTGACTCTCGTTCCGCTCCCTTCCAATGGATACACCGGAGACACAGCATAGAACCTGTGAATTTTCTCCATTGTCCAGTAGCGTCGTCCTCCTTCATAAGCCCAGGTACCATCTGTCACCTTATCGCCCTCGAATATGGGAACAGGAGAATCCTCAGTAAGATACCATCCCCATAACCGGAAATCACCCATTCCTTGTGCATCGCTCACTGTACCATATATATCCGTCAGCGAAGCCTGAAAAGCAATGGGGTATTCAATCACCTCAAGATCTGCTTCCACATTGGAAGTACAAGCAACCAAACAAGCTGACAGCCAAGCTATCGCCATCAGCCTAACCTTAAGATAAACAGCCTTCATAATCTCTATAATTTATAACAATCAGACTAAAGTTCTGGCTAATATACCCCATGCGGATAAACGCATATGGAGTTGCTAAATATACAAATAAAATCCGAATAAACCATGACAAAACGACAATCTTCCGGCATTGAGCGGACGATCAATCCCAATCGAGCAGACGATCGGCCGGAATCGACCGGAGAATCTTACGGTATCGAGCAGACAATTCTACCGTATCGTGCTGGTGGAACTTTTGTTTTCTCCTGGTGGAACTTTTATTTTCTCCTAGTGGAACTTTTATTTTCTGCTGGTGAAACTCTTGTTTCGTCTTGATGAAACTCTTGTTTCGGACTGACGAAACACCCGCATCTTGCAGAGAATACAGGACCTTATTACTAAGAATATCTCACCAAAAAGGGAAACAATTTATCGGCAAGACGAGCATACAGAAACAAGGCTGTCTCACGATTCTAAATCCTGAAACAGCCTTACTTTCACAAATCCAATATTACTTAGGAATAATTTCTATTTCTTCAGCTTACCCAAAAACATGATGTTGTTGTCGTCCTCATCAATGGTATCCAGCAGGGATTGGAGCTTTTTCCGGTCTTCTTCGGTACAGTCACTGTCATTCATGCGATCCTGGATATATTCAATGAGATAACCGGGCTCAAAAATACGCCACACCCATCCGTCCTTGAAATTAAGCATGACTTTCATGCCACCGCAGAAATCATTGACTAGTCTTACATAGCGGGCCTGTTGCTTTTCCTTATCCACAAAGATATTTCCTTGTCCAAAAACTATCGCAATATAATATCCGGGTATTTCATTATAGATGTGGATGGGCTTTTCTTCCATTGCTCCGAAATCTAAGGTAAATTTGGGAACAATTCTGTTTTCCGATTTTATATAATGGTACAAGGTATCAACGGATGTTAAATGGAAACTTAAATCAGGAACATTATGATAAGCAAAAACTTCCTGATTGTAATCTTCCACCTTAAAATAAGGTGCTTCTTCCAGTTGAGCTATTAATTTCCCTTCTTTACTATATTGGGAAACTAGCGGACTTTCTTCAGACCTCTGAATAGGCAGATGAATAATAGATAGTGACTTATCTTCCCCAAGTTCAAATTTAGGCTTATTTAATTCGTAGTCTATCTGCCTGTCCTCAAGAAAGTTTCCTTTCAGATCATACACCATAATTTTATTAAGAAAGCCAAATGATCCCAGGTAAATTCTTTGTTCCTGCTCATCAATGGCTGCATCATAAATACTCATAGGATATTCACCGGGACCCTGTCCGATCTTTCCGGCCGTACATAAAAATTTGCCATCACTGTTAAATAGCATATAAGGTTGACTTGCAGTTATTCCAATACCAATATAATGATCGGTGATGGTAGGAAGAGTTCGATAAGTAAATATTGCCTCCGGGCTGTTATCAAACCTGACAATTCGGAAATCCTCTACCAGATCACTCAGTTTTATATCGACTGTATCCTTGACATTCGAATAATGGCAGACCGTCAAGCCGGTTTCTTTATTATATGAAACGGTATTGTCTTTGGGACCGCATCCGTACAGAGCGGAGAAAAGGCAAAGGCTGATGAATAATGTTTTTTTCATAAGAACTTATTTTTTATTTAAAGACCACTGTTATAGGGGCTCTTAATTTTGAATACACATTTTTTCCTTTCACTTGTGCAGGCCTGAAAGGTGGAAGTTGTTTCAATACTCTGATGAATTCCTTATCAATCTCAGGCTGGATTCCTTTTACGATAACCACATCAATTACATTCCCTTTGTCATCAATTATCAGATCTACTTGCCCTTTTCCGTTTACAGGAATTTGTTCACCATTAGAATCAATAAGCGGATATTTGAATAATTTAGTATAGAATTCTACCAGCTTTGTGCCAGTCAAAGAAGTAAATGCACTTACATCAACTTCCGATTGTTCATAGATTCTGGGGGTATCCTTTTTTGATACATCCTGAAGAGTTTCGGGAGCATTAGTTTCCACCTCTGACTCATCTGCTTTGGTCATTTCTGTTTTATCAGCCTTCGAAACTTCTCCTTTGCTTGTTTCCGCGGTCTCTTTTGCAGAATGTCCGCTACAGGAACAGCAACAAGACAATACAAATAAAAATAATATGTAACGCATAGTGATTAATTTAAAATAAGTATTCTGTATTTATTTGCACCGAAAGTTAAACATTTGTCGCTAAAAAACCATAAAAATAATCATGTTATTAGATTATGCCAGAAAACATCCGTTCCGCACTTCTTCCGCAACAGAAAACACACTCCGCAAATAAAGGCACAGACTTGGATAAACGCCATTAAAGATATATGAATCAATCATTTACCCAGAGAAAGAGCACCTTCTTCTCATCATCTCTGCCAGCTTTGCCAGCCCCTTTTAAACTTATATAGTTAATGCGGAAATTTTTTGAAAATTGCAATTTTGTATTTTTTTCCGCATTTCCCCTATAAGTTTATATATAGGGTGGCAAAGCTGGCAGAAGACAGATATTTCCCCAGGGGAACTCACTATCAGTCAATCAGATAATTCTTTCCCGCATTTTAAATCATCTTTGCGGAACTTATGAAAGCGGAAACAGTTTCAGTAAAATCTGGAAATATTTGTACATTAAAAAAAATCACTTTCTTTGTGTAATTTTAAAATAATCTGAATTATGAAACGCATATTACTTCTTGGGTTGTTTATCTGTAACCTTTTGGGGCTGGAAACAATCGCACAGAACATTACAGGGAGCATAATCAACAAACAAAATAAACGATAGCTGCGTTTCTGTCATTCAGTAATACATCTTCAATACCTACAATGAGGAATTCAACGGAATAATAATGAAATCAAGCAGCGTTTACAATAGTTTTTCCTATCTTTGCACACATAACTATTTTTATTTTCCAGTCCATATGAAAAACCTTTTTCTTACCCTCGTATTGAGTTTGTTCTGTATGACAATGATCGGACAGGACAATACGTCTGCATTAATCCCAATGCCAAACAAAATCATTAACGGCAATGGAGCTGTATTCACTGTCAATGCCAGACATTCAGCCATCACTTTCGACAACAAAGAGCTAAAGTTTGCGGCTGAGAAACTTCAGGATATATTCAAAAGAAGAATGAGCGAAAATCTCAATATATCCCCGACAGGCAATGGCACCATCAGACTTATCATTGACAACAGTCTTGAGCACAAGGAACAATATTCACTGGAGATCAACAATAAAGGAATAACCATAAAAGGGGCTTCAAAAGGAGCAGTTCTTTATGGTGTTATCACTCTTGAACAGATTCTGATGGGAGATATATGCATGACTTCACAAAAGAAAATCCGTGAAATCTATATCTACGACAAACCCCGTTTCGAATACAGGGCTATGATGCTTGATCCTGCCCGCAATTATCTGCCAGTAGAAAGCATCAAATTCTTTATTGATAAAATGACACTATTCAAATACAATGTATTACAACTTCACCTTACAGACGATCAGGGATGGAGAATATATATTGAGAAGTATCCACAATTAGCCAGTAAAGACCACTATACCAAAGAAGAGCTCAAAGATATCATTAAATATGCAGAAATGCGCAATGTTACGGTTATTCCGGAAATTGATATTCCAGGACATACCTGTGCCATGCTTTCTGCCTTTCCTGAGTTCAAGTGCGAACACAAGTCAGCCACTCCCATTGAATTAGGGAAAAGCGTAGATATGATGCTATGTGCTTCAGTCGGGAAAGTATATACAGTTATTGATGATATTATAAAGGAAACTTCGAAAATATTCCCTGCACCATATATACATCTCGGTGGAGACGAAGCTGCCATAAAATATAACTGGGCTGAATGTCCACGCTGCCAAAAACTGATGGCAGAACTAAAATACGAAGATCCTTCCCAACTTATGATACCATTCTTTAGTAAAGTTCTCAAAAGTGTAAAAGAGGCTGGGAAGAAAGCCATATTATGGTGTGAGCTTGACAATATATATATGCCGGCTAATGATTACCTCTTCCCCTATGATCCGGAAGTCACACTTGTAAGCTGGCGTGGGGGACTTACCCCCAAGTGCCTGGAACTTACCCGAAGACATGGGAATCCGGTCATCATGGCTCCCGGTGAATATGCTTATCTTGACTATCCTCAATACACCGGAGATTTCCCGGAATTCAATAATTGGGGAATGCCGATAACCACACTGGAAACATGTTACCAGTTTGATCCCGGCTATGGAGAACCTCTTTCCGGTCAGAAGCACATAAAGGGGATTATGGCAACACTCTGGGGAGAAGCCATCAAAGACATCAACAGAGCAACTTATATGGCATATCCCAGAGGTCTGGCCCTCTCCGAAGCCGGCTGGACTGAAATGAAAAACCGTAACTGGGAGTCTTTCAAAAACAGAATGTATCCTAACCTGATGAACCTCATGAAGGAAGGAGTATCAATACGGGTACCCTTTGAGATCGAACAGAAGCTGGAAAATTACCGATAGTCAGATTTCCCGGACCGGCATTCCGATGCCGGACGGGTATCAAAGCAAACGGCGGCTGAAGTAACGGACCGGATAACGTACCGAAAGAAAACCCACAACCAGAACGGTAGCCAATACCAGCAACACATCGCTGGCCAGAACACGTACCGGATAGGCATCGACCACAAAACTGCCGGATGAGCCCAGAGAAAGCAGTCCGTAGGTCTGCTGGAGATAGCAGAGGCCGACTCCCAGTACCACGCCTGCAATGGCGCCCAGAAAAACGATCAGACAGCCTTCATACAGGAAGATGCGTTCTATCTGACGGTTGTCTGCTCCCAGATGGCGCAGCGTCTCTACATTCTCACGCTTGTCGATGATCAGCATGATCAGCGAACCGATGACATTGAAACAGGCAATGATCAGAATAAAAGTCAGGAAAAGATAGGAGATCAGCTTTTCTACCCGCATGATGCGATAGGTATCTGCCTGCTGTTCATAACGGTCTTCCACCCGGAAACGGTCGCCCAGATGTTCTTTCAGCTTACGCTTGACCACGCCCGGATCGGCATCCGGCTTCAGTTTCAGACCGACAGAACTGACTTCCGTGGTGTACTGGAACAGGCGACGGGCAAACGACAGGGAGGTCAGAATGTAGGAAGCATCGTATTTTTCCTGATTGACGGCAAAGGTCAGCCCCGTGGAGAAAAGACGTTCGCTGGTAAAGGCCGTAGCCGGATTGGCCAGATTGACTTTGGCACCCCGCTTGGGGGCATAGATCTCAAGAGGATCCAGAAAACGGATTCCCGAACCCAGAACGGAAAGCAACTGGATACCGGGAATGGCATAATCGGCCACTTCATCGTGCAGCAGCAGATCGCCGCGGCCAAACAGAATGCTGTCAATCGGGGTCAGACGGTCGAAATTGTCTTCCACACCCTTGATGACAGCCATAGCCTGACGTCCCTTGTACTGTACCATCGCATTATCTTCGAGGGATTCCGATACAACCTCAATCTCGGGCATGCTACGCAATGCCTGAATCTTCGGATCCTGTCCGTCGAAAACCTTGCCGGTGACGGGAGTGATCTTCAGTTCAGGATCGAATGCCGTAAAGTAATCTGAAACCAGGCTCTGGAAGCCGTTGAAGACGGAAAGGGTACAAACCAGTGCCAGCGTAGCCAAAGCCACGCCACACACGGATATGCCTGAAATCACATTAATGGCATTGTGTGATTTCTTCGAAAAGAGATATCTCCGGGCTATGTAAAATGAAAAATTCATTTCTTGAGCAGCTCGTCGATATGCGCTGCATAATCGAGCGAATCATCTACAAAGAATTTCAGTTCGGGAATGATACGCAGCTGATGGCGTACACGGTTTCCCAGTTCAAAGCGGATAGCCTTCATGTTCGCATTGATGTTTTTCACGATTTCTTCGCTGCGTTCCGACGGGAACACGCTCAGGTAAACTCGTGCATAACTCATATCCGGACTGATACGTACGATACTCACCGATACGAGAACTCCCGGCATCGCCTTGGTCTGCAACAGGAATATATCGCCCAGTTCCTTCTGGATCAGGCGTGCAATCTTATTTTGTCTGGTAGTTTCCATTCTTACTCTCTGTTCTTAAATTATCTATTTCTTACGGATGATCGTCAGCCCGTCACGCATCGGAAGAATGACCTTCTCTACCCGCGTATCGGCTGCCACCAGATCGTTGAAATGCTTGATGCCGATGGTCTGCGTATCCGTATGATGTGGTTCCTCCAGTACATGACCGTCCCACAGGGTATTGTCGGCAAGGATATATCCTCCGGGGTTCAGCTTCTGGAGAATCATCTCGTAGTACTCCACATAGAAACGCTTGTTTCCGTCCATGAAAGCCAGATCGAACATCACGTCCATCTTCGGCACCATCTCAAGGGCGTCTCCGATGTAGAACCGGATCCGGTCGGCATAAGGAGAATTTTCCAGCCACGGACGTGTGAAGTCTTCCTGCTCATCGTTAATCTCGAAGGTGTGGAGCATCGCTCCGTCTTCCAGCCCTTCTGCCAGACACAGAGCGGAATATCCGCTGTATGTTCCGATTTCAAGGACCTGCTTCGGGCGGATCATCCGCACAAACATTTTCAGCATCCGCCCCTGCAAATGTCCCGAAGCCATGCGGGGACGCAGCAGTTTGACGTGCGTCGCCCGGTACAAGGCTTTCAGATAGTCTCCTTCTTCATCGATATGCTGGAGAATATACTCGTCCAGAGCATCCGTTTCCTTCATGAATTACAGGTAACGGTTACGGTTGGGAAGTACATAATCCATAGCATACTTCAGTACGTCTCCCACCTCGTTGATTTCCAGGAAGGAAGTCTGCGTACCTCTCTTTCCGCCGCTCAGGTAGGCTACCATGTCGGTTTCGCTCAGCACGCCGTCGTCCAGCAGTTTACGCAGGGCAGCGAAGTAATAAGCCTGTCCGTTGGCTTTTTCCGGCATGAAGATAGCTTCTACACCGTATGACAAAGCCAGATGACGCATGGTCTTTTCCTTGTAGCATACTGCCAGCACCGGATATTTTCCACGGAAAGCAGCCAGGTTGCGTGCAGTCAGTCCGCTGAAGCTGTCGGTAATAATGGCACGGATCGGCATCAGGTTGGTAGCACGTACAGCCTGCTTGGCAAGGAAGCTGGTTACATCGGTATTCTCCGGAGTCAGAGGAATAGGAATATCGTTTTCTTCCATCTTGTCCTTTTCAGCCTGTGCTGCAATCTTGGCCATTGTCTTCACGGCTTCCACCGGATACTTGCCATAAGCTGTTTCACCGCTCAGCATCAGGGCATCCGTACGGTAATAGATTGCATTGGCAATATCCGTTACTTCAGCACGGGTAGGACGCGGATTGTTGATCATTGTGTGCAGCATCTGGGTAGCAACGATCACCGGTTTTCTGGCCAGGATACATTTCTTGATCAGCTGACGCTGGATACCCGGAATACGTTCCTGAGGCACTTCGATACCCAGGTCACCGCGGGCAACCATCACACCGTCTGCCACTTCCAGGATTTCATCGATGTTGTCCACACCTTCCTGGTTTTCAATCTTGGCAATGATCTTGATGTCGCTGCCATACTGATCCAGGATCTGACGGATGTCAAGCACGTCCTGACGGTTGCGGACGAAAGAGTGTGCAATGAAGTCAATATCCTTTTCGATGGCATAAAGAATGTTGTTGCGGTCTTTTTCAGTCAATGAAGGCAAGTTGATGCGTACACCCGGAACATTCACACTCTTGCGGCTGCCCAGGGTAGCGTCGTTCATCACTTCACAGAACAGGGTATCATCGGTCTTTTCTGTTACAGTCAGCGCCAGTTCTCCGTCGTCAATCAGGACAGAAGCGCCCACAGAAAGGTCACGTACAAAGTCAGGATAAGTTACGGCAATGCATTCACGGGTGGTTTCCTGATCGGGTTTACCCACAATGCGTACCTTGTCACCAGTCTTAAAGTCAATCGGTCCTTCCGCACTGGCCGTAGTACGGACTTCCGGTCCTTTGGTATCCATCAGGATGGCAATACGGTTGGAAACTTCGCGTACATTGGCAATCAGCTTTTCAAATCCTTCACGGTTGGCGTGTGCCGTATTCATACGGACTACATTCATACCGGCTTCGAAAAGTTCTCTGATAAAATCCACCTCACAACGCAAATCCGAGATGGACGCAACGATCTTTGTCTTTTTCAACATCATATTATATATAACTAATATTATTCTAAATCTTTCAGCGTCTCTCCTTATATATAAAGGAAATCAGATATATAAAGAGTCTGCCTTATTTCACTCCTTTGGCCTGCAACAGAGCTTCTACTGCCAGACGATAGGAATCCAGCCCGAAGCCACAGATAACTCCCAGACACGCACAGGAAATCATCGACTTATGACGGAACTCCTCACGCGCATGCACATTGGATATATGCACTTCAATGACCGGAGCCGGAACAGCCCGGATGGCATCCTGCAAAGCAATGGAAGTATGAGTGTAAGCACCTGCATTCAAGACAATTCCATCCAATGAAAAACCTGCTTCCTGAATCCGGTCAATCAGCAGTCCTTCCACATTCGACTGGAAATAATCAAGTTCCACGTCCGGATACAAGGCTTTCAGCGTGCCTAAATAGTCCTCAAACGAAACCGAACCATAGATGGAAGGCTCCCTTTTACCCAACAGATTGATATTGGGACCATTGATAATCAGTATTCGCATAACCGTAAGTTCTGAACTTTTTGTACCTTTGTTGGAGATTTGGGCACAAATATACAAAAAGAAATGGAAAATCACGCGAAAAATGGAAAGATAATAACAAAGTATAAGCAATACCTCAAGCTGGAAAAGTCATTCTCAAGCAATACGATAGATGCTTATCTGACCGACCTGGACAAGCTGATGGCTTATCTTACGCTGGAGGGGAAGGATTGTCTGGAAGTGACGCTCGACGACCTGGAAACATTCTCTGCCGGTCTGCATGACATCGGGATCAATGCCCGGTCGCAGGCCCGCATCCTGTCCGGCGTACGTGCTTTCTACCGTTTCCTTTTACTGGAGGACTACATACAGCAGGATCCGTGTGAGCTGCTGGAATCTCCGCAGACAGGCCGTCATCTGCCCGACGTTCTGACGGTGGAAGAAATTGACCGGCTGATCGGAAGCATTGACCGCAGCAGCCGGGAAGGACAGCGCAACCGGGCCATTCTGGAAACACTGTACAGCTGCGGACTGCGCGTTTCCGAGCTCTGCAACCTCAAGCTGTCGGATCTTTATCTGAACGAAGGCTTTATCAAGGTGGAGGGGAAAGGGAGCAAACAGCGTCTGGTTCCTATTTCCCCCAAAGCAATCAGCGAACTCAACAACTACTTTCCGGACCGGAACGCCGGACTGATCAAGCCCGGATACGAAGATTTTGTATTCATTAGCCGGTTCGGCAAGAACATTTCCCGCATCATGGTATTCCATATCATCAAGGAACTGGCCGGAATGGCCGGCATCAAAAAGACAATCAGTCCGCATACCTTCCGGCATTCCTTTGCCACACACCTGCTGGAAGGCGGGGCCAACCTGCGGGCAATCCAGTGTATGCTGGGTCATGAAAGCATCGGGACAACGGAAATCTACACCCACATAGACCGCAACCGCCTGCGTCAGGAGATCATCGGACATCATCCCCGTAACTTATTGGAACAAACCCGGAAAACGAAGGATATGACCGGAAAATGAGAAGAAAAAGACTTTTTTTAATCTTTTTTTTAAAAGACGGCTAAAAAAACGATAGAAAAAACTAGTACCTAATAGAGTTTTTCATATCTTTGCCACAAAATATACAAAAATACGAAGTAGAAACAATTAATTTATAAACCTAATAATTAAAATCATGATTAAGAAGTTGTATTTGCCCTTAGTGGCATTGTTGGTCCTTGCTTTCTCTTCATGTAGCAAGATGGGCGAATTGTCTGCTGACTACTTCACAACGAACCCTGAAGTGTTAGAAGCTGTCGGTGGTAAAGTTCCTGTAACCATTACAGGTAAATTCCCGGAAAAATACTTCAAGAAAAACGCAACTGTTGAAGTAACTCCGGTTTTGAGATGGGAAGGTGGCGAAGCTAAAGGTCAGCCGGCTATGTTCCAGGGAGAAAAAGTAGAAGGTAACGACCAGACTATCTCTTACAAGACTGGTGGTACTTATACTATGAAGGCTTCTTTCGACTATGTTCCCGAAATGGCCAAATCTGAACTGTACCTGGATTTCAAAATCCGTAAAGGTAAAAAAGAATACACCATTCCTTCTGTAAAGATCGCTGACGGTGTAATCGCTACTTCTGAACTGCCGACTGTAGGTTCTGCTAACGCAGCTTACGCTCCGGACGCATTCCAGCGTATCATCAAACAGGCTCAGGAAGCTCAGATCATGTTCTTGATCCAGCAGGCTAACCTCCGCGCAAGCGAACTGAAGTCTGAAAACCTGAAAGACTTCCACAAGAAAGTGGTTACTGTTGCAGGTGACACCAAGAACTACAAACTGGACAACATCGAAATCTCTGCTTACGCTTCTCCTGATGGTGGTGTGAAACTGAACACTACTCTGGCTGAAAACCGTCAGAACAACACTGAAAAGTACATGAACCAGCAGTTGAAGAAAGGTAAGATCGAAACTACTGTAGACACTAAGTACACTGCTCAGGACTGGGAAGGATTCCAGGAACTGGTTTCTAAATCTAACATCCAGGACAAAGACCTGATCTTGCGTGTATTGTCTATGTATCAGGATCCGGAACAGCGCGAATCTGAAATCAAGAACATTTCTTCAGTTTACAAAACTCTGGCTGACGAAATCCTGCCGCAGTTGCGTCGTGCTCGCCTGACTGCAAACTATGAAGTAATCGGCCGTAGCGACGAAGAAATCAACGCTGCATTCGATGCTAAAGAAGATTCTATCAGCGTAGACGAATTGCTGTATGCTGCAACTCTGACTAACGACAATGCTCGTAAGGAAGCTATCTACAAACGTACAATCGAAAAATACCCGAACGACTACCGTGCTTACAACAACCTGGGTATGATGGCTTACATGGCTGGTGACAAGGCTGCTGCTGAAAACTACTTCAAACAGGCTGCAAGCAAGAGCTCAAGCGCTGCTGAAGTTAACACCAACCTCGGTCTGTGCGAATTGGTTAAAGGTAACGTAGCTGAAGCTGAAAACTACCTGAGCAAGTCTACCGGTGCTAACACTGCTAACGAAGCTCTGGGTAACCTGTACATCAAACAGGGTCAGTATGACAAGGCTGTTGCTGCATTCGGCGACACTAAGACTAACTCAGCTGCATTGGCTCAGATCCTGGCTAAGGATTACAACAAGGCAAAGAACACTTTGACTGCTGTTAAGAATCCGGATGCTTACACTGACTACCTGATGGCTATCGTTGGTGCTAGAACTAACAACGCTGATCTGGTTAAATCTAGCCTGGCTAAAGTAGCTCAGAAAGATGCAAATCTGGCTGCTCACGCTAAGATTGACCGTGAATTTGCTAAATATGACATCCAGTAATCATTGAGATACTGGTTCTCATTTTGAACAAAGAAATTCAAAAGGGCATGTCGGCTGACATGCCCTTTTTTTATTCATGAAAAAAGATTCATAAAATCAGCCGGTTCACCAAAAAATTGTGTACTTTCGCAAAAAACAAATCGGAACAATGAAAGGACGCCATTCGCTATTGTTGATACTAGCTCTTACTCTGCTTCTTCCCGCCTGCCGGAAAGAAGTCAAATTTGAACTGACAGGAGAACTCACCGGTCTGCAGACAGACAGACTGTTAGTCATCTATGACGATCCGGTAGCCAGACTGGACACAATCTTTCCGAAGAACGGAACATTTACCTATACATTTATTCCTGATACATTCACCAATTTCCGACTGGTGAACGACTCTGGTATGTACATCCCGATATTTGCAGGAAAAGGCTGGGAAGTCAGGCTGAAAGGAAGCTTCCGCCACCCTGAGACAGAAGGTGACGGGCCCAACTCCGACTACCGTGATTTCCTGAGCAGCATCAGCGGCCATGAGAATGATACAGCCTTCCTCCGCAAGCAAGCTGAAACCTTTATCCAGAGCCATCCGGAATCCTTCGCCTCGGCCTATGTGCTGGAACAATACTTCATCCGTACAGCCAACCCCGACCGCGACCGGATCAGCCGACTGATGGAGCCTCTGACAGGCAGGGTGAAAGACTGCCGGGTACTTGCCCCCGCCACTGCCCTGCTGGGTGAAAAGAAGAACGACAGCCGGTTTGTCAACTATTTCTCCTGCAAGGACCGCAACGGGAAATACCTTTCCTGGAACAGCGGCAAGGAAGCATATACACTGATCAGTTTCTGGGCCAGCTGGGATGCAGCCAGCATCAGCGAACGCGATTCGCTCTTCAGCCTGCTCAGCGATTTTCCTGAAGAAAAATTCAGGGTGCTGAATTTCTCGCTCGACACCAGCCGCGAAGACTGGCTCAAGGCCTGCCGGGAAGACAGCAAACAATGGATGGAGACCTGCGACTTCAAGGGATGGGACAACCAGCTTGTCAGGCAGAACTCCGTCGCCCGCCTGCCGGCCAACCTGCTGATTGACCACAGCCGCAGAATCCTCGGCACCGGCCTTCACGGAGAAGCCCTCAAGGCGAAACTGAAGGAATTCATCAAATAACCGGAAAAACATACAATAAAGAAAAACACACCATGCTGGTCAAAACATTCGGTGCCGCCGTACAAGGTATCGACGCCACCCCCGTCACCATCGAAGTCAACAGCTCCCGCGGCATCCGCTTCTTTCTGGTCGGCCTGCCCGACTCGGCCGTCAGGGAAAGTCATGAACGCATCGTATCAGCCCTCCAGGTAAACGGCTACCCGTTTCCCGCCTGCCAGCTGGTGGTCAATATGGCACCGGCTGATATCCGCAAGGAAGGATCGGCCTACGATCTTCCGCTGGCCGCCGGCATTCTGGCTGCAACCGGCGGAATCCGCAGCGACCGGCTTCCGCACCTGATGCTGACGGGAGAGCTCGGGCTCGACGGAAGTCTGCAGCCCGTCCGCGGTGCCCTGCCCATTGCGCTGGCCGCACGCCGCCAGGGGCTGGAAGGACTGATCCTTCCCCGCCGGAACGCCTGCGAAGCCGCCGTGGTGGAAGGCATTGACATTTATGGAGCTGACAACATCGGGCAGGTGATCCGCTTCCTCAACGGAGAAGAAGACCTGCCGGTCACGCATACGGACATCCGGGAGATATTTGCCCGCGGACAGGAAACAGCCGGCCCGGACTTTGCCGACGTGAAAGGACAGGAAAGCGTAAAGCGTGCCCTGGAAGTGGCAGCGGCAGGCGGCCACAACATCCTGATGATCGGGCCTCCCGGAAGCGGGAAGTCCATGATGGCCTGCCGCCTGCCCGGCATTCTGCCGCCGCTGACCCTTGAGGAAAGTCTGGAAACAACCAAGATCCATTCCGTAGCCGGAACACTGGGGAAAGATACCCCGCTCATCACCGTGCGTCCCTTCCGGAGCCCGCATCACACCATCTCACAGGTGGCCATGACAGGAGGAGGTGCCAGCCCGCAGCCCGGCGAGGTGAGCCTGGCCACGGGCGGTGTGCTCTTTCTGGACGAGCTGCCCGAATTCAGCCGCAGCGTGCTTGAAGTGCTCCGCCAGCCGCTCGAAGACCGCCACATCACCGTGTCGCGCGCCCGCTACACCGTTGACTATCCGGCCGGCTTCATGCTGGTGGCCTCCATGAATCCCTGCCCGTGCGGATATCACAATCATCCGACACGCCCCTGCGTGTGTACACCGGGACAGGTGCAGCGCTATCTCAGCCGCATCTCCGGGCCGCTTCTCGACCGCATTGACATGCAGGTGGAAATCACCCCTCTCCCCTTCGAAAAGATGTCCGACGCCCGTCCTTCCGAACCGAGCGCCGTCATCCGGGAGCGCGTGGTCCGTGCCCGCCAGCTGCAGGAAGAGCGGTTTGCCGCCCATCCGGGAATCCATTGCAACGCCCGGATGACCTCCCGCCTGCTGGCCCGCTATGCCCGTCCGGACGAAGCCGGCCTGCGCCTGCTGCAGACTGCCATGGAGCGGCTCAGCCTCTCGGCACGCGCCTACGACCGCATCCTGAAGGTGGCGCGCACCATTGCCGATCTGGAAGGAAGTCCTTCCATCCTGCCCTCCCATCTGGCCGAAGCCATCGGCTACCGGGGCCTCGACCGTGCCGGCTGGGCAGGATGATCCGTCATTCCACCTGCCGTCCGTCGAAGAAACGGATCGTGCGCGAAGTCTGGCGTGCCTGTTCTTCGTTGTGCGTCACCATGACGATGGTCCGTCCGTCTTCCCGGTTCAGCCGGTGGAGGATATCCATCACTTCCGCCCCCATCCGGGAGTCCAGGTTACCCGTCGGCTCGTCGGCCAGCAGGATCTCCGGATTGCCGATGATGGCACGGGCGATGGCCACACGCTGGCACTGCCCGCCCGAAAGCTGGCCGGGGAAATGGCGCATGCGGTGGCTCAGTCCCACCCGTTCGAGCACTTCCTGCGCCAGACGGAGGCGTTCCGACGATCCTGTTCCGCGGTAGAGCAGAGGAAGCTGCACATTGTCGATCACATTCAGCGAGCCGATCAGATGGAACGACTGGAAGACAAACCCCAGCGTCCGGTTGCGGAACTCTGCCAGCCGGCGGTCACCCATGGCAGGGGTGATCACATTCCCGTTCAGCTCCAGCGTTCCGCTCGTCGGAGCATCCAGCAGGCCGATGATATTCAGCAGCGTCGACTTGCCGCAGCCCGAAGGCCCCATCACGCTGAGAAATTCTCCCTTTTCCACTTCCAGGTTCACATTCTCCAGAGCCTGGGTTTCAATCTCATTCACCCGGTAGATCTTATTGATCCCGGTCAGTCTGATTATTGCCATATTGCATTCGTTTTTTAACTTGTTCATACCATACTTATTCATCACGCAGTGCGTCGGCCGGTTCCTCGCGGGCGATACGGCTCACGGGGATCAGCGTGCTGACGAGGGAAACCGCTGCCAGCAGGACGTATACGACACCGCTCACCACCAGGAAATGGGCCAGCGGACGGTTCTGCCAGTAGAAGGTGTCGTCCCCTTCCAGACTGCCGGAAGTCACGACATACTGTGCCACTGCCACAAGGCCGATCAGGAAGGCCACCGTAACCAGCAGCCAGGCTTCAACCAGAAAGCGCTTCCGCACGTCACGTTTCGTCGCACCCAGACTGCGCATCAGGCCGATCTCCCCACGGCGGGCATCGCAGCGCACCCAGAAAGTGCCGGTCATGCCCAGGAAGATGCAGAGCAGGGCGAATCCGGCCAGAGCATACTGCACACGCAGCTTGTTCAGTGTACCGCTATTTTCCAGCTCGTTCCGGATCTGCCGGTTGAACGAAACCAGTTCCGGATAGCAGAAATTGCCGATCTGAAGCTGCGGAGCCACTTCCTCGCGGAACCGCTTCTCGAAAGCCCGGGCATCCACACCGTCCTTCAGCCGGAAAACGATAAACCATCGCCAATGGATATAAGGTTCGGGCTCAAATCTGGAATTCAGAAAGACAACCAGCGGAAAGGGCTGCTCGTAATCGCGGTGCTTGAACTCACCGAACACGCCGGCCACTTCAAACGGCTTGCCGCTCATAAAGAATTTCTTTCCCCGGACATCCGTTGTTCCGTAAAAGCGGCGGGCCAGTGTGGCCGAAACAAACACCTTGTCGCCATCCAGACAGTCGGCCGGAATCTCAAGATCCCGCCCGGTAACGGCATCACGCATGCCGTAGGTGCGGAACAGGTTGCCGCCATCGCGGACATAAAACTCATAATACTGAACCGACAGCTTCCGTGTCTGTGCGTTGTCGAGCGTGTCCGTGGCAATGGTATAGCCGCTCCAGGATCTACAGTTAGGAAACGAATAAGGCGTCACGAAGGTCAGATCCGTCACTTCCGGACACCGGCGGATCAGACCGGCAATGTGCAGGAGATTGTCCCGCTGGGCGGTGTCGGTCACCTCTTTCCGGTAGCGCACATCGTTGAAATCATAGGCCTCAAGTTCGAGCACATACCGTCCCTCGGGTTCAAACCCGGGAGCAATCAGCCGGTTGCCCGTCAGCACACAGACGGGATCAATCACCGTCCACAAAAAGAAAGTCACTGCGATCAGCTCCAGCAGAATCCATCCGTTCTGTCTCCGCTGATTCCATAATTGGTGTAGAATATTCTGAAACATAGTCATTGGTTTTTATCGCTGTGCATGAAGTGAATTGACAATGGAGTGACGCAACGCCCACAGGGCAGGTATCAGCGCCGAAAGCACATTCAGGAAAAGACAGACCAGAAAGGCCGTTGCGAAAACATAGGGATTGAAGAGCACCTCCGGTCCCAGGAAGAGAGACGCATCGGAGTATGGGATCCCCCCCCACTTGGCTGTTCCCAGACTCAGGATCCATCCCCGGGCGGACAGAAGGATGCCCCACGACACCAGCATTCCGGCAACTCCTCCGAGTAAGGTCAGCAACAGGTTCTCCCACAGCACCTGGTTCACCAGCATCCGGCTGGTGGCTCCATACGCCCGCCGGACTCCCAGTTCGCCCAGGCGCCGGTCCATCCGTGAAGAAATCAGTCCGCCCAGATTCAGAGCCGGGATGAAAAGCAGGGCCAGCAGAATGTAAGCCAGCTGCCGGACGGTCTGCTTCACATCAGGCGCCCCCATGCAGTCCGTACGCAACGAACTTTTCCAATAGTCGTCCGGCTGTTCCATCAGATCGCTGACATAGGGATGATCCTGCGCATTATAACGCCGGAAAGCATCCTGCACTTCCGCCCGCAGCTGCTTCTTTTCCGCCCGGGTCGGTGCCGTCAGGTAGATCCAGAAAGCGCCATTCAGCCTTCCGTCGGGATCTTTGTCATCGAACGCCGGACAACGCGTCATGGGCATCCACAGGTCGGCGACCGTTGTGGGGGTTGCGTACGACACATCCTTCACCACTCCGCATACCCGTATCCTCTCTGCATTCACGCTCAGATACTTCCCTGTCGCATCGGTCGTGGCAAACAGTTTCCGGGCCAGACTCTCGGAGATGACAGCCACGGGAAGACGGGAATCCACATCAGCCTGTACAAAAGGCTTTCCCGAGAGAAAACGGAAAGAAAACATGCTCCAGAACCCGCAGTCCACGTATCCAGGCTGGATTTCCTGGCTTCCCTGGTTGCCGGGCAGGTCTACCCGCATCCTGCCCCATCCGCCTTGAAACACGGCAATCTGATCCAGATGGGGAAGATCCTTCAGCAGCGTCTTCGCTACGAAATAAGAGACTCCGGTATTGCAGGATGTTCCATTCGAACCCTTATCCTGCGATTTCATCGTTTTGATCACCAGCATGCAGTCCCGGTTGTATTCCGGATAAACCGGTCCGGCCTTCACATAATAAATGACAAACAGAACCATCACCAGAGCAATGGAAAGTCCCGTTCCCACAATGTAAACCGACGAGAACAGCCGGTTCTGTTTCAGCATGATCCATGCTTGTCTGAAATAAACCCGTATCATATCTTTTGTCTTTTTTGTTGATTTCCTGTTTTATTTTCTCAAATTCTCCTCAGATTCTGCCCAGAATTCTCTCAGACTCTGCTCAGGCTTCTGATTCAGCTTCAAACTGCTCTCAGATTCTGCTCAGAATTCGTTCAGATTTCTTTTCTCATTCCTTTTCTTTCAGTTTGATCTGTGTCCGGCTCTGATACATACTCATATCGCTCACCACCACGCAGTCACCTTCCTTCAGGCCGTCCAGCACTTCCACCTGGTCGTAGCTGCATGCTCCCAGACGGACCTTGCGCTTCACCAGCCGGCCACTGCCTTCTTTCACGAAAAGCTCGTACTCGCCGGCACCCACATAAAACGACCCGTTGCTGATGCGAAGAGCCTCTTCCCTCACCGCATTGATGACATAAATATCAACTTTCAGTCCGGAACGCAGACGGCGGTTGCTGCTGTCATCCAGCTGCACCGTAAAGGACATGATTCCGTCACGGCTCAGCGGTGTCACGCTGCTCACCATCCCTTCCAGCCTTTCATGCCCGACGAGAACCATCGCCCTGGCACCGGCAGCAATCCGGTCACTGTACGATTCGGCTGCCTCTCCATCTACCCGGAAATGACTCAGATCGGATACTACCGCCACCTGGCTCCCGGGCGCCACCTGCGATCCTACCTGCGTATTGATAGAAGTCAGGATGGCCTTACGCGGCGAACGCAGCTGAGCATCTTCCAGCGTACGCCGGGTTTCCGACAGACTCTTGCGGAAAATATCCAGTTCAAGCTGCTTCACTTTCAGATCAGCCTCCTTCACTTTCTGCTCGTTGGCATATTGCTGACGCAGTTGTTCCAGTTCCAGACATCCGGTATTATAAGCAAGTTCCGCCTGACGTACCCTGTCCGTAGTCCCCGATCCGAGGCTGTCCAGATAGCGTTCGTTGCGCAAATCAGCTTCCATGCGTCCCACCTTCATGGCCTGTACCTTCACCTTCATGGCCAGATCGCCCAGATAAGTTTCATTATTCATCCGCAACTGATCCAGCTGAAGCTGTTTCATCCGTTCCTCATCCAGCTGCTTGTGGTACTCGGTTTCCGTACTCTGCAGATCAAGCTTCAGCAACGGAGTCCCTGCCTCCACGCTGTCTCCGCTCCGGCGGTACACTTCCACAATACGTGCGCTGACCGGCGAGGTAATGATCTCCTCAACTGCCGGAACTATTTTTCCGGAAGCACTGACACTCACTTCCAGCGTCCCGCGGTCCACGACACTGAAAAGCAGATCCTTCTCATTCACGCGGCTCTGCATCAGTGAAGGAATCCAGGTGATGCCGCCAATCAGTAACAGTCCGGCCATTCCATAACCCAGCCACCGCTTCCGGCGTTCACGCTGCAATGTTTTCTTTGGTATTTCTCTATCCATGATTATTTGAATTTTCCTTGTCCGTTTTCATACATATTCAAATCCGTTTTCAACGGTACCCTTCCTGAAACAATTTGCGTGCCAGAATCCTAACTGCCTGATTATCTGCAATACTTTATCTCCCCGAGTGTCCGAAAACGGACAGTCTTCCGCTACAGAATCAGAAAGTGTCCATTTCCGGACACTCACCGGAAGAGCTATATCTGATAATCAACGACTTGCGATTCTGGCACTGGATTTGTGTATTTCCTTCCGAACGGACAAAACAGAACAGCCACCTTGCAAATACAGAACAAAAAAACGGAAAAATCCGCGATATAAAACAGAAAAAAGCCCGAAAAGCCCGAGAAAACGGGCAAGCCGGAAAACCAGAACCATAAAAATAAAACAACAAGCCATATGAACCGAAAAACAATGAAACAGATCCTTCTTGCATGGGGGATGAGCCTTCTGCCCCTGCTTCCCCAGGCAGGCACGGCACAAACCGCCAGACGCAGCATCACACTCGATGAAGCCATCCTTCTGGCCCGGGTGCAAAGCGTAGATGCAGCAGTGGCCCTCAACGAACTGAAAACAGCTTACTGGGAGTACCGCACCTTCCAGGCCAACCTGCTGCCGGAAATCAGCTTCACGGCCACGCTTCCGAGCTATAACAAGAAATACAACTCCTACCAGCAGGACAACGGAGCCTATACCTACGTGCGCAATGACTATATGAATCTGTCCGGATCGATCTCCATCGACCAGAGCATCTGGCTGACCGGAGGTACGCTGTCGCTCACGACCTCACTGGACTACCTGAGCCAGCTCAGCGGAAACAAATCCCGCCAGTTCATGTCCGTTCCGGTGGCGCTGACCCTCAACCAGCCCATCTTCAGCGTCAACAACGTGAAGTGGAACCGCCGCATCGAGCCGGTACGCTATGAGGAAGCCAAAGCGGCCTTCCTGAGTGCCACGGAAAACGTCACGCTGAACACCATCAACCATTTCTTCAATCTGCTGCTGGCACGCGAACGGGTAAACATCTCCAGCCAGAACCTGGAAAATGCCCGCAAGCTGTACGAAGTGGCCAAGGTCAAACGCCGCATGGGAAAGATCAGCGAAAACGACCTGCTCCAGCTGCAGCTGAACATGCTGAATGCCGAATCGGCCCTGACCGACAACGAAAGTTCCCTGAAGAATGCCATGTTCACCCTCCGCTCGTTCCTGGCCCTGGAAGGACAGGAGGAACTGGATCCCGTCCTGCCTGACTCCATTCCCGGCGGACTGCTCAACTATCAGGACGTGCTGGAAAAAGCCCTGGCCAACAACTCCTTCGCCCGCAACATCCGCCGGCGCCAGCTGGAAGCCGACTACGAAGTGGCCAAAGCCAGGGGAAATCTCCGGGAAATCACCCTGTTCGCCCAGGTGGGATATACGGGCACCGACCACAGCTTCCGTTCCTCCTACCAGCACCTGAAAGACAATCAGGTGGTGGAAGTCGGAATCAGAATCCCCCTGCTCGACTGGGGAAAACGGCGCGGACAGGTCCGTGTGGCCGAAAGCAACCGTCAGGTGACTGAAAGCAAGCTGCGCCAGGAGACCATGGACTTCAACCAGAACCTCTTCATCCTGACCGAACAGTTCAACAACCAGAAACGCCAGCTGAAGATTGCCGGAGAAGCCGACCGGATTGCCCGCAAACGCTATCACACCAATGTCGAAACCTTCATGGTGGGACAGATCAGCACCCTCGACCTGAACGACGCCCAGGTCAGCAAGGACGAAGCCCGCCAGAAACACATCAACGAGCTGTTCTATTACTGGTACTACTACTATCAGCTGCGCAGCCTCACGCTCTGGGATTTCGACCGGAACACCGGGATCGATGCAGACTTCGAGGAGATCATCCGCAGAGAATAGGCAGAACCGGTGCAACCCTACAGACGGGCCTTTTCGCTCTGGCCGGCTCCGGTACCCTTATATTTGCTCTTAGTGGCATTGAACTTATACGAAAGCTGGATCCCCACACGCTGCCAGTCGCGGTAGATACGGTTCCCGTTGTAGGAATCGATCCCATAGACATTGAAATGATAATACCCGGTACGGAGTATATCATCCGCAGTCAGCGACAACGTCAGCGCATCATCCTTCAGGAACGACTTGCTGACACGGGCATTCAGCCGGCCCTCCAGACGGTTCACCTTGAATCCCATCCGTGCGGCGGTCTGCAGACTGCCCTGTACGTTCAGAAACCAGCCCTGCGGCAACGTAAAGCTGTTGTCCCATCCGAAATTAAACAGCGGCTGCCGGCGCCAGACCTCAATCCCCAGGTTACGGCCGTCGGGAGCCGCATATACCCCGGTAATGCTGAACTGCAGCTGCCAGACACCGATCCGCGGAGCAGCGCTCAGATTGATGATGCAGCCCGAACCCGGTGCCAGATTGGCCGAAGTGAACAGCAGGACCCCCGGATGAGTTTCCTCATTGTAAGGCATGGTAATGTTCGAAAGGGAGTTCCTGGAGTAACTGTACTGCACATAGGCAAACAGCCATTTGTAAGCCAGGTTCAGCGACAGGATGCTGGCCTGCGACGGCTCCAGTCCCGGATTCCCCGTCGTATACGAATACTGGGTCCGGTAGCTGACGGCATTGGTCAGCAGGGCATATGAAGGATTGGTCCGCATCGTCTTCCAGGCAAGTGCCAGACTAAGATCCCGGTCCGACCAGCTGACAGACACCGTGGGGATCAGCTCATCATACACCGGACTCTGTTCCTCCACCCGGACCCCCTGATCCCAGTAATCCGTGGCACGGTGCTCATAGCGCAGCCCCGCATTCGCCCGCCATTTTCCCCAGGAAGCCGAATACCCGGCAAAGACCGCAAAGGCACGCTGGCGGATGAAATTGTCCGCATCGGCCGAGAAGCCGCTTTGCGTGAAAAGATCCTTCCGTTCCGTCAGCGTTCCTTCCGACCCGAACGACAGCTGCCCTTTTCCCAGCTTCATGCCTGCCTGAAGCCGGGCCGCATAAAGCCGGCTTTCCGAGTCGGACACACTGCTGATGTCCGCCCCGCTTCCGTCCTCCGCATACTGGCTGCTCTTCATGCGGTTGTCCAGATAATCCGCATTCAGATCCAGCGTCCACCGGCCGGCCTCGCCCACATAATACGCATTGACCGCATGATTGATCCCGTCGCGGGGACAGGAACGCATCACGAAGTCCGCCCGTTCCGCCTCAGTCCCGTTGCAGGAAGTGACCGTTTCCCCCCACGACCGCTGGAGGGCAGTGCCCAGTGTTCCCCCCGGCGTATACTTCACCCCGAACGAATGATGCTCGTTTACCTCACAGTTGAAGCCCGCCTCGGCCGAAAACCTCTGCGACCGCGACGTCTGCACATCGCCGGCCACCGTCTCCCACACATCCTTTCCCTCCGTGCGGATCACGGCCTCCGTCTCTCCGTATGAATTCTTTTCGCTGACATAGCCCTTCACAAAAAAGTCCAGCCCTCCGGTGCGGAAATTCAGGGCCACCTGCTGGTCGCCGTTCGCCCACCGTCCCTGGTTGTAGCCCAGGTTCACGCTTCCGCTCCAGCCTTCCCCCCGCTGGCGGAGCGTACGGATGCGGATGACCGCAGGCACGTCGGCAGCATACTCCGGGCCGGGCGCCGTGATCACCTCCGCCGACAGGATCTCCGAAGCCCGGAGCCGGTCGAGTTCCCCCATGTCGCGCACCTTCCGGCTGTTGATGTAGATTTCCGGCGTACCGCTTCCCAGCACCGAAAGACTTCCGTTGCGGCTGGTGACAAAAGGCAGGTGAGCCAGCATCTCCCCCGCCGTACCCATCCGTGCCAGCGACGTACCGGCCACGTTCGCCTTCACCCCGCCGGCCGAAGGCTCTATCAGTCTGCGGCGGCCCGTCACGGTCACCTCCTCCAGCATCTGTGCGTCGGGAGCCAGCCGGATCCGGTTGCCGGCAGCCGCAGACTGCACCACGGTCGCATACCCCACCGACGACACCTTCAGCAGATACGCCTTCCCCTCTTCCGCCGTCATCAGGAACGAGCCGTCCTCACGGCTGACGCATCCGTTCACAAACACCGAATCGGGCGTAAGCAGTAGCACGTTGCTGTACGGAAGCGGACGGTCCGCCTCGTCGGTCACCCTGCCCCGCACGGCAACCGGCAGCCTGTGCACACTGTCCGGCAGGACGATGAGATACTCCTCCCCCCTGCGCACCGAGGTGAGCGGTTTACCCTCAAGCAGCTTCTTCACCGCCTGTTCCACCGCCATATCGCGGATGGAAGCCGTCACCCGGTAAGGCTGTACATCGCTGTAAGTAAACAGAATGCTGCATCCCGAAGCCTGTTCCAGCTTCTTCAGGGCAGCCGACAGAGGCACCTCCTTCAGCTCTGCGCTGACCGGGCGTCCCGTCTGAGCCGGCAGGGTCAGGACCGCCCCCGTCCATGCCAGCAGCAAAAAGATCATTTTCGTTTTCATGGTTCAAAATTCTGACTGATTCTGCTTCTGTTACGGAGAGCCTGCCCGACCGGGTACCGGAAAAGCACATTTTTTTTCAGAAAAAAAATTTCAGACGCCCACCACCACCCGGCCGTCCTCGATCCGGGCCCTGACCTTGCGCAGGCAGTTCAGCAGCTCCAGCACCTGCTCCAGCGAATCCCTCCGGTCCGCCCGGAAATGCAGGCGTTCCTGCATCACCTCCCTGTCGGTGAACACGATATCCACGTTATACCACCGCCCCAGCTCGCGCATGATCTCCACCAGCGGAGCATCATCAAAGGCAAACCGGCCGCCGGTCCACGCACGGCAGTCCTCCGCATCGTCCACGGTCTTCCTGTCCAGGCTGCAGTCCGTTCCTTCCCCCGGTCTGAGCAGCAGTTCCCCCCGGTGCCTGTCGCTCACCTTCACGCTTCCCCGGAGCAGGGTCACCCGCGTATCTTCCGGCGAATAGGCCCTCACGTTGAACGAAGTGCCCAGCACCTGCGTCTGCAGGGCCGCCGTCTCCACCACAAAGGGATGCAGGCTGTCGGGCGCCACCTCAAAGTAGGCCTCCCCCTGCAGCGTCACCTCGCGCCGTTCCCTTCCGCCGAAGCTCCCGGGATAGCTGAGCGAGCTTTCCGCATTGAGCCACACCCGCGACCCGTCCGGCAGCACCAGCCGGCGGCTCATGCCCCGGGGAATGCGGACCGTACGGATACCGCCACGCACTTCCTCCTTCACCTCCCCTCCGGCAGGTCCGGCCCTGAACACCGTATACTCCCTGCGGCCCGTCAGGGGCAGCATCATCAGCAAGGCCAGCGAAGCCGCCACTGCCAGCGCCGTCCACCAGGCCGCCCTGCGCATCCGCTTCCTGCCGCGGGCAGCACCGGCAGCATCCGGATGGCGGCGGCAGAAAGCCTCCCACTGTCCGTCCACATCGGGAGCTGCGGCATGACGGCGTGCCAGCGCCTCGCGGCAGTCAAGCAGGTCGCGGCAGGCTGCCACACACTCCCTGTCGGCCAGCAGTTCCTCCAGTTCTTCCCTGGTGAAGCGTTCGGGATGCTCCAGGGCATCCAGCGTACGCCCCATTCTGTCTTCGTTCTCTTTCATATCCATCGGTCGATCGTTTTCTGTATTCCAATTACGTTTCATCCGTCTTTCCGGGTACCTTCCCCCGCCGTTTTTCTCCGCATCCCAGTTCCTCCCGCAGCATCCGCAGGGCCTTCACGATGTGTTTCTTCACCCCGTCGGGCGTGATGCCCCTCTCCTCGGCCACCTCGCGGTATTTCTTCCCGTCATAGTAACACTGCTTCACAATGCTCCGGGTGGGATCGGTCATCCGCTCCAGACAGCGCTCCATGCGCCTCACCCGCTCCTCGCGCTCCCCGGGAGGGATGGACGGATCCTCCGAAGTGAGGGTACGGAGGAAGGTGGCGTACTGCTGTTCCACCTGTCTGTGGCGCAGATAGTCTATGCAACGGTTACGGGTACGAGTGTAAAGGCAAGCTACGGCCGTTGCTTCCTGCAATTGTTCCCGATCCTTCCAGGCCTGTTCGAAAACATCGTTGACAATGTCACGGCAAGCCTCTTCGTCAGCAACAAAGCGGAAAGCATAATAGTACAGACGGGCATAATTCCCCCGATAAAGCTGTTCAAAATGGTCTGTTTTCACACTCTTATTTTCTCTGGAACTTATTTACTTTCTGTCATCCACTCCCCAAATACAAACATGCGTCAAAAGGGGAATGAAGAAATTCGGGCGGCAAATGTAATGGATTCCGGAAAGAATTGCAAACATTTTATTCCTAACCGTTGCTCTGGCAACATCAGCCAGTCCCTCAGCTAATATAAATTAAAAATAAATCAAAACTATCGTTATCTCTTAATATAAATAAAATCACAATATATACCTTCAGATCAAATACATTACATAGTAAAATAAAATCTAAACTAATTTAGTTCCTATAACAGAACATTTCTACACAACAAAATTTTAGAACAAAAAAAAATATATGAGAAATTTAAAATATAAAAATTTATTGTTATGTTTGCAAATAAAAAATCATTTATGTTAAATTTATATCGTAAAATATTATGAAAAAGTTTTTTATTGTCCTATTAACTATGAGCTCAGTCTTTACTGGCAATATTTTTGCTCAAGAAATCACAACAGTAGAATCAGAACAGGCAGATAAAATTTCAGAAGAAGAAGAAAAACGTCTGAAAGAAGAAGAAGAAAAAGCATTGAAAGAGTATGAAGAGATGCTTGAAGAAATGGAAAAAGACCAGAAAAAATATGAAAAACGTCTGAAAAAAGAAGAAAAATTCAAGGAATTCATTTCAACTTGGGAACCAGTAGATTATGCAGAAATTGATTCTACCAAAATGCCGAATGTAATCACTTTCTTTAAATACTCAAATGAGTTCTTTGCCAACATGGCCAACGTTTACTCCTATATTGATTATATCCAGGTAGAAACAAAAGATACAATTGATGCAGAAGGGATAGAAGTCACAGAAATACAACAATTAGGAAATGACGGAGAAGAATTAGGGAAAAGAGCACGCACAAAAAATGTAGCCCAAGCCACAGCAGATCTATCACTTGCCAGTCTGCAAGCTGCCAATGTAATTTTAAGTTCGCCATTAGCCTTAACCGATTTAACCAGTGATCCACTTGCCGCATTGTCCATGGGAAAAAAGATAAAGAAAACACTTGCCACTGTAAAAATGGGCGTATCTGTTATCCCTCTACTAAAATATAAAATCAGCGACAACAAGGCAGCACGCAAACAATTAAAGAACAATTAAAAACAAATAGTATGAAATTTAGTTTAACAAATAGAATATTTATAGGATTATTATTGTGTTTCCTGAGCAGTATTTCTATATCTGCTCAAGATGGTGCCACAATCAGCGCAGACAAAAAGGCCATGACACTGCGCATGGGAGAGTTTAAATGGATTGAACCAGCCAAACCTACAGAAGAGAAAATACAAAGTTTCATCGACATTATCAAAGCTAAAGTAGCTGAAACTGTAACTACTTCTGGACGTTTTGAAATTCTGGATGATGAAATCACAGAAGATATAAATGCTTATGTACAGAGCGAGGCCTTTATGAATGTTCCAGCAGACCAATATCCTACTGTTCTCACAGGTTTAATGAACGATAACCTATTAGTTGGAGAAATTACAAAATGTAAATTCACCAAACGCACCACTGGAGCTAAAGGCTATCTTTGTATGCTGGCTTTGAGACTCAGCGTAGCTAATGCATACGATAAAACTAATATCATCAGTTCACGCATGTTTGTGAGTAGTTTAAAAGGAAAGAAGTTAATCGTACGCAATACAGCAGAAGCAGCTTTAGACGATGCGCTACAATCTATCACTGATAAATTAGTGGACTATTTTAGCCATAATTTCTCAGTATATGGTACACTGGTCAGCTATGATGGAAGTAAAGCTATTTTATCATGTGGAAGCCCTCAAGGAGTAGTAGAAGGAGATGAATTTCAAGTCCTTCAAGTAACAATGATGGACGGAAGGAAGATACAGAAAGAACATGTGGGAAAACTCAAAGTAAAAGAGCTATTACCTGATGGAACATCTATATGTAGTATGACAGAAAACAAAGACGGAATCATCCAACGCTTCCAGGTTTCCTCAAAAAAGAACTGGCTGCAATGTCGCCTAATTTTAAATAAATAACAAGAGCGCTATGAGAAAAGTTTTATATTTATTATTATTTGCTTTCATCTGCGGACTGACTGCCAATGCACAAAAGGTCAAGCCTGTAGAATACGGAGGTTCTATTAATCTCATACGTGAGATTGACCAAAGCACAATTGTTCTTCGAACATTAGGATACGGGAAAAAAGAAGCAAACGCTCGTGAAGACGCAGAAATTCGCGTAATCCGTGCTGTATTATATGTAGGCTTTGAAGGGCATAATAGACTGATTAACGAATCAGAAACATCATTCGAAGCTAAACATGGTGATTTCCTGAATACGTTCTGGGAGCAGAAGCGTTATAAAGACTTCATTACAGGCATTGTTTCTGTAGGTTCCCTTGAAAAAGTAAAAGGACAAAAAGTAAAAAGTATGCCTTTTGATGTGACTATAAATGTAAAAGCATTCAGGCAATATTTAATCCAAAATAAAGTCGGTGGAGGTTTAGGGTTCCATTAACATCTTAATATTAAAAAACTTATCTTATATAAACACATTTATATAAGATAAGACTTATTCTTTTTTCATTATAAAACGAACTATATGAAGAAACTTATTAGTATTATTTTATCTTGTCTTTCATTTGTATTTCAAGGATATGCACAAACAGAATCAGCCACAAGAGGAAATGCAAACAATGTACGGCAGCCCAACGTCATAGTAGTTCCGTATACCACAGAAGGACAAGATGTACGTCAAATTTTGGACAACAACCGAATGATGTTGAATGCAATCAGTAAAGTGAAAGAAGAATTCAACAATAGAGGATTCAATACAAAAGATTTCATTACATTGCTACAAGCAAGTAAACGAAATGATCTTGTCTCTGCAACTACAGGAGCAAAGACTGACCCTGTAAAGGACTTAGTTTTGGAATCAAAAGCTGATATTTCAGTCACTGTTAATGTATTTGTTAATCCACATGAAGGAGGAGTAGCCGAAGTAAATCTCGTTTTGCAAGCTGCAGAAGCCATCAGTGGTGAATCTTTTGCCAATGCTAGCTATACCAGTGATAAATTTAGAACAACCGATTCACTTAGTTTAACCAATAGAGCATTAAGCAAAATCAATGATGACTTCTTCACTTTGATTCAAAATGGATTCAATACAATGATGGAAACTGGACGAAATCTGAATGTACGTATTGAATTAGGTCCTAATAGCGGACTAGATCCATATTCGGAAATGAGCACAGGAAACGACTTAGAGATGGAACTTACTAACTGGCTGGACAATAACGCTTATGGAGGGAATTACGAGATAAACAGTTCTGATATGGTAATTGACATTTCCATGAAAGTACCTATATATGATCAGATTACAGGAAAGCCTTATGCTATCAACAAAATAAGAACACCTTTGGTGAAATTCTTAAAAAGCCTTCTCACCTCAGAAGAGCATACCCCAAAAACAAAATTTAGTTCAGGTCAACAAATCTGGTTAGTAATTGAATAAATATTATGAAAAAACTATATTTTATATTATTTCTTCTATTAAGTAGTACATTGTGTCTTAACGCACAAAGTACTATTAACTTTCAGGCTATGCCTCCCGTGGAAGGAGATATGAGCAAGGAAGTCTCCAACGCACTCAAGCTGAAAGTAGAACAGATTCTGACACGTAATGGAGCTGCAGCAACTTCATTATACAATGCTTTTGTAGTGGAACCGCAGCTTAATCTTTTAGATGCAATATCTACAGAGGGATTGATACGAAATGTACAGCTAGTAAAGGCAGAACTTACACTCCTTGCAAAAAATGCTTTGGATGGCAGTATGTATGGAAGTATCGTTGTAGCAATTGCCGGAAATGGGAAAGGCTCAATGGATCAAACTCTCCGGTCACTAATAGCTAACATAAAAATTACCGATGCACAATATTCACGCTTCATCCGGAATGCACGCCAGAAAATCATGGACCACTATACCCAAAACTGTGGAACCATTATGCAAAAAGCCCAGGTAATGATGAATACCGGAAAGTATGAAGATGCCGTTGCCTACCTAAGCTGTGTACCAGAAACAACTCCCTGCTATGAACAGGCAGCCGAAGCTTTAATTCAGGCATCAGGATTAGCCAAAACAATGAATTGCGAGGCACAATTATTAGTTGCAAGGAAATATTACATCCTTAAAGAATATGATAAGGCATTGGATGTACTTGCCAAAATCCCGATGAACAGTGATTGTAATGAAGCGGCACGTGCATTAACTGATTCGATTGAAAATCATATCACTATTCCACGTGATACCATACAGGTTGAAAAAATAGTAGAAGTACCTGTCGAGAAAATCGTAGAAAAAGAGGTCATCAAAGAGGTTCCTGTCGAAAAGGTAATCGTAAAAGAAGTACCAGCAACAGCCCCAGCTCAACAACCAACAGTTTCAGCCCTTAATCCCAAAATCAGCTATTCACAAAATAATATCGAAGTAAAAATCCTGTCATGTGAAGGAGTTGAAGCACAACATGCTGTCATCATCTCTTTTGTAGTAACCAATATCGAAAGAAGTGATAATGACAGAACATGGTGGAGTTTTCACAACGCAATCGATAATAATGGCAATTCATATACCGGTGGCTATTGGGAAGGAAAATCATACAGAGAGAGCACTCGCGACTTACCATACGATGTTCCCGTCAAATGGAAATTTTACCTCACAGATGTGTATGATAAGATTTCCGAACTTTCTTATCTCAAATTTACCATACGCAACTGTGTGGTAACCATTAAAGATCTCCCTGTAACATGGAAATAATAAAAACTATAAGTATGAAAAAACAACTATTTCTCACTGCAGCTTTACTTTTCAGCCTGACAAGCACAGTGTCTGCACAATTCAAAGTTGTAGATAAAAGTAGCAAGAAGGCTCCGGCATGGTATCAGCAAATGGTAGCAGACTATCTGATTGTGTCTGCTCATGAGCCGACTTTAGAAGAAGCTCAAGCTGCCTGTCTACAGGAAGTAAAGAAACAGATTATACAAGCAGTTGCACAAAACATCACCTTCTCAGAATCCAGTAATCTAAATCAGAAACTGGAAGGAGAAGAAATCACTGAGTTTGTTGATACCTATAGTTCTACGACTGATGTCAAAGCAGCAACTGTGCCGTTTGTACAAGGTATATCTCTCTCAAAAGTAGAAGAATACTATTGGGAGAAACTGCAAGACAAGAAAACCAAAGAAGTATATTATAATTATTCTATCAAATATCCATTTACCCAACTGGAATTGAAGAAACTGGTACGCGATTTTGAAAAGCGTGACAAACAGTATGAAGCCCAGCTCACAGAACTGGAGCAAAATCTGGATCATATTCAAGCATTGGAAGACATACAAGCTTCCATCACCAAAATTGCCCCACTGAAAGAATATTTCTTCGATAACATGCGACGCCAACGTGCACAAGCACTGGAGAAATCATACCGTGATTTATACAGTATGATTTCCATTCAGGGAAGCAGTACCGGCATGGGAGAATATGTATGCCAACTTATCTTGAAAGGTAACCCTATCAGTATATCTACCATGCCCAAGCTAAAATCGAATTGTGCATCCCAGCTTTCTGCCCGCAGTGCAGATAGTGGAAAAGAAATACATATCCTCTACAACGCAGATGATTGCCTGGAGACAGAAGAGAACGCCGTGGAAGCCACTTTCCGAATTGGCGGGAAACCCGTATCTCACAAGTTCTACATTAACGTAGCCGGGCAAATGATGACTGTCATGCCAGAAGGAAAAGTCTACCTTACCGCTGAATCTGAATCAGACAGTATTTTGACTAACATCAATATACGCATGACTATCAACTCCAAATATGCCAATGCATTTACAGTACAAAATCTCGTAGTAGAAATACCAGGATGTGCCAACACATTGATAAAAAACAATATTAATATACCTTATAAAGGTATTGGTTCATACGTGCTGGACGTTACAGCAGTAGGTGATTGGAAACGTGTACCACTTAAAAAATATCAGGTAGCTTTTGTAAAAGGTTCTATGGAAATACGAAATGAACAGACTAACGAGGTTACACGTATAATAATAAACTTACCTTATGTGGCGAACTGGAAATAATAAATATAAACCTTTAAAAGAATAAGCAATGAAACACATTAAATTTATCTTCACATTGATGTTGCTGACTTTGTTCGTAGCTACACCAGCTGTGGCACAGCAAACTTCCAAGGAACTAAAGAAAGAATTGAAAAGTAAAGCCAGTAAAGACATCCGCAAAGAAGCAAAAGCCTATGAAAAAGAAGGATGGCGCTCAGTTGCAGGTAGTCTGCCATTGGCTAAACAGTTAGAGCAAGCCCAAATGGCTGCTATTGAGAAGGACGAAGAAGGTCTGAACCGCTATTATTTGGGACGCGGAAAAGGTGTAGGCGGTAACTATCGTGCAGCTAAAGCTGTAGCATTCAACCAAGCTAAAGTCGACTTAGTAGCAGCTGTGATGGCTGACGTAGCATCTACAGAAGTAAATGACATGACAAATGAAGACTTAGGTGAAGGTGATGTACTTTCTACTGAAGACATGACCATCAACAGTAAAGTTGTTTCTTCCTTCCCTATTAAAGACATTATTACTGTAGTTGAAATTTATCGTGAAATTTCACGTGGACGCTACGAAGTAGAAATGACTGTCAAAATGGAGGCTGCTGATGCAAAAAAACGTGCTAAGATTTTCCTAAATGACCAACGTAAAGCAACGAAGAAAGAATAGACTAATGCTATAAAATGGATAATCATAGCTACAAGATCCAAATAGCCATAACCTTACTACTTTAAAATTCATTATCGATATGAGAGAACTATTTTTATCCTTGAGAATTTATAATTAGGAATTACGGAACTACTACTTTAATTTCTAAGTACTACAAAGATTAAAATAAGATTTTTCTGTAATTCGGAAATAAATTCTAAATTTCTAAATAGCATCAATTTCAATAAAAAGAGCTGGTATAAAAGGAGTCGCCATGTTCTTTTTTATAGATATAATGACTCCCAATTATTAAAATCAATTCATTATGAAAAATTTAAAAGAATTCACTCCTTTGGAAGGCGAACATGTTCTGGAGCAAATTGAAGGTGATGCCTATAATGACTCACCAAACCCGATTGTACGTATTATCATAGCAATTGCTCGTTTAATTTGGCTTATTTTAGGTGTTAAATGGAAAACGTACATTATAATCACGAATTTACGTATTGTAGAGATTGATAAAAAAACCATTTTATGGGGAATTTTACCAGGTGCAACAACTGTATTAACACTCAACAAACAATCTGTACAATCCGTTGGATATGCAATGGCCTCTAGCTGGTTTATTTTCCGTAAATTTTATTTTTTATTAGCAAATACAAGTGGAGTAATTCGTATTACCTATCAAGGAGATGCAGAAAGTTTAAGACGTGCATGTTCTCAAATTGACCAACTAGTAATTCAAGCGAAGTGTAACTGCTAAGGCAAAAAATAAAACCTATCATTTACACATAAGAGATGCAATCATACGTGATTGCGGATAAGTTATAAAAGATAGCAGCTCGAAAATTCGAACAGCTATCTTTTATATTGTAAGCCTATGGTAGAGACATTCAGTAAATGCCATAAAATCATCCAACTAATTCATACACAAACCATTGTAGATACACATAAGAAATAGCCTGTTCCATCCGGCTTATGGACGGAACCTTGATATATGTTCTTTCCATCTATTTCTCAAATGGATCCAGAAAGATGCAAACTGGAGAATCCGCAGTTCGGGACGTTTTTCAATATACTCTACTGACAATCAATAAATTACCATACAAAAGCTCTTTATACTATATTCAAGTCATGCTCTACCAAACTCTTGTTCTTTTCCATAACCATTTCAAAATGATGTCTGATATAGTCCAGGCAGACTATGAGGCACACTTCTTCAGTCCTTCAAATACTTTCCTACATCTTAAAAAGAATTAAACAAAAATTTGCCAAAAAGAAGTATCTTTGCAGTAACTCAACAATACAAACAGACCTTTATGATTCTTATCATTGACGACGACAGCGCCATCCGGTCCTCCCTCAGCTTTATGCTGAAACGGGCCAAATATGAGGTAGAAACAGCGTCCGGCCCCAAAGAGGCTATCGAAATTATCCGCAGGACTGCTCCGCAGCTGATCCTGATGGACATGAACTTCACGCTTTCCACCAGCGGAGAAGAAGGACTGACCCTGCTCCGGCAGACCCGTATTTTCCGGCCGGATGTTCCGGTTATCCTGATGACTGCATGGGGAAGTATCCGTCTGGCCGTACAAGGCATGCAGGCAGGAGCTTTTGATTTCATCACCAAACCCTGGAACAATGCCGCACTCATGCAACGCATTGAAACAGCTCTGGAACTGACTGCCCCGCAAAAGGAAACACCCGGATCTGCAGACCAGAAGCACGCCGGATTCGACCGCCACCGGATCATCGGCAAGAGCAGAGCCCTGAACGAAGTGCTCGATACACTCTGCCGGATTGCTCCAACCAACGCACCGGTCCTGATCACAGGAGAAAGCGGTACGGGTAAGGAACTGATTGCCGAAGCCCTGCACGTCAACAGCCGGAGGGCCTCGGGACCCTTCGTCAAGGTCAATCTGGGAGGAATCTCACAAAGCCTGTTTGAAAGTGAAATGTTCGGTCACCGGAAAGGAGCCTTTACGGATGCTGTTACAGACCGCATCGGCCGGTTTGAAATGGCCGACCGGGGAACGATCTTCCTGGATGAGATCGGAGAGCTGGATCTCAGTTGTCAGGTAAAACTGTTGCGCGTTCTGCAGGACCAGACCTTCGAAGTGCTGGGGGACAGCCGTCCGAGAAAAGTGGATATCCGCGTCGTATGTGCCACCAATGCAGATCTTCCGCAAATGGTCCGTGAACATACTTTCCGCGAAGATCTGTTCTACCGCATCAACCTGATCACCGTTCATCTGCCTGCCCTGCGCGAACGGCGGGAGGATATTCCGTTGCTGGCACGCCATTTTGCCGACCGCCAGTGTGAACAAAATCAGTTACCACCCGTAGATTTTACAAGTGATGCACTTGATTTCCTGTCGTCACTTCCCTATCCCGGTAATATCCGTGAACTCAAGAATCTGGTGGAGCGTACCCTGCTGGTCAGCGGAAAGACCAGACTGACAGAAGCAGACTTCCGGCTATGTTATCAACAGCCTGTTCATAACTCTGCCGCAAAGCTACAAGTGCCTCAAGGCATGACACTGGAAGAGATCGAAAAACAAACCATCCTGCAGGCCATGAAAGAATGTGGCAACAACCTATCACAGGTAGCTGCTTTACTGGGTATCAGCCGGGGAGCTCTGTACCGCCGGCTGGAAAAATACAACCTGCCTGTCGGCAATTCCTGATCCCTAAACTTCACCGGTATGAAAATAAGAACTCAGTTCCTCATTCTCGCCTTCCTGCTGCTGACAGCAGGCTGCCTGATTTCTGCTCTTATCCTGAAGGATCGGGGGTTGTTGTTTTATCTGACAGAAGGAGTAATCCTGGTCACACTCCTCTTCCTTATTTATTTTTATCAGAAGGTAGTGAAACCGATCCGAAGTATCGGAAACGGAATGGAACTGCTGCGCGAACAGGACTTCAGCAGCCGGCTTTCGCCCGTAGGACAAAAGGATGCCGACCGCATCGTACAAGTGTTCAACCGTATGATGGAACAACTGAAAGACGAACGTCTCCGCCTGCGTGAACAGAATCATTTCCTGGATCTGCTGATCAGCGCTTCTCCCATGGGAGTGATCATCCTGGATTTCGATGATCACATTTCCATGCTCAATCAGGCCGCTGTCCGGTTTATGGGTTATACCGCTCCGGAAGAACTGACCGGGAAAAAGATTGAAGAACTGAATTCTCCTCTGGCTGAGGAACTGAACCGCATTGCCCGTAACAAGACAGAAACCATACGTCTGAGCGACTCCATGATCTACCGCTGCTCCCGACTCTCTTTTGTCGACCGGGGATTTGCCCACCCGTTCATCCTCATCGAAAGCCTGACCTCCGAAGTTGTAAAAGCTGAAAAGAAAGCCTACGAGAAAGTAATCCGCATGATTGCACACGAAGTAAACAATACCGTAGCAGGCATTACATCTACCCTGGAATCCGTAAGCGATGCCCTGCAGGATACGGAAGACTCTGATGACTTGCGCGAAGTGATGCAGGTATGCGTGGAACGGTGTTACAGCATGAGCCGGTTTATCACCAGCTTTGCAGATGTGGTCAAGATCCCTGATGCCCAGCTCCAGACTGTCTATCTGAACGAACGGGTAACAGCCTGCAAACGCTTCATGGAGAACATTTGCCGGAACAAGGATATCCAGCTTCATATCAGCCTGTGTGAAGAAAATCCACAAGTGCAGATGGACACGACTCTCTTTGAACAGGTAATCGTAAATATTCTCAAGAATGCAGCCGAAAGCATCGAGGTTCACGGAAATATCTATATACAGACAACCTCCAGTCCGGTGACACTGGAAATAGCCGATACGGGAGCAGGTATCAGCCGCGAAGTAGAAGCCCGATTATTCAGCCCGTTCTTCTCTACCAAGCCCAACGGACAAGGGATCGGCCTCATCTTTATCCGTGACGTACTGATCAAACACGGATGTACTTTCTCTCTGCGTACATGGCCTGACGGTCTGACACGTTTCCTCATCCGCTTTCCTCACAACGACCGCACGATTCAGCCCGATTGACCGCACGATCCGGCTCCAACGACCGCACGATTCAGCCTCAACGACCGCACGATTCAGCCTCAACGACCGCACGAATGAACCGGCATATACAGAGCCATTCTTTCAGTAACAATTTCTTCACAACTGCGTAACCTGCATGTTACGCAGCAGGGGTATTTTTGCAGCGTCAAAAAATACTTCAAGACATGAAAAAAAGTTTAATCCTGGCTTGTGCATTTTTATGCATGAACGCTATGAATGCCTCTGCAGCAACCCGTTATGCCGCAGACGATGAAAAGAAAGAGAACATTACTTCTGTAAGTGAAACCGCAGGTACAGACATGACCTGGGAATTCTATTCTGCTTACGGAGATCCTACTGCCGAAGACCTGGCTGCTGTATCCGGTTCATCCAGGTTCGGGAAAAAAGCTGCCTATTTTTACGGTCTGTTCAAGGACACTTATGTAACCAAAGAAGAGGTTGTACCGGGAGATCCTACCAGACGTACCGTCATCCGGAAACCGGAAATCTACAACGCGGTAAAGAATATTGAAAAAGCACTTGGCAAGGCACTCAAAAAACATGAAATCACTCCGGAAGAATCCGAAAAGCAGTTCTGCCATGTACTGAAAGTATCACTGGCTGCCATCGATTCGGATACAAGTACCTTTGAGAAATCATTGGACGAAAACCGCAAGGACAGCCAGGCCCTGCTCGCCATCTTCCAGAGAGTGGATCTGAAGAATCTTTACTGATTCTGCTTCTTACATCCGACTCACATATTCAGATTTATAACCAAAGTATGAAAGCAACATTAGGTATTGTTTTTCTGTGCCTGCTGTCGTCTCTGAACGCATGGGCACAGAATATTAAGGTAACAGGTGTCGTAACCGACAAGGAAGGAACCCTGATCGGAGCTACGGTAACCGTAAAAGGTAATTCAGGAACAGGAACCGTAACCGATCTGGACGGACGCTATGAAATTAATGTCCCGGCAGACGGAACCCTGGTATATTCGTATATCGGATATAATACGGTGGAAAAGCCCGTTAAAGGGCAGAAAGTCATCAATGTACAGATGACAGACGAAATTCAGGCTATCGACGAAGTTGTGGTCACAGCCATCGGTATCAAACAGCAGAAAAAGAAAATCGGTTATACCACCCAGCAAGTCAATACCGAAGCACTCGACCAGCCGGGTACAGTAAACGTAGGTAACGCTTTGTCCGGACAAGTGGCCGGTCTGACCGTGAACAACCCGACCGGTATTTTCCAGGCACCGACCTTTACCCTGCGCGGAAAAACTCCGCTGATGGTGATCGACGGTGTTCCAGTAGAATCAGATTTGTTTGATGTTTCTCCGGAAAACATCCAGAGCATCAACGTGCTGAAAGGTACGGCTGCTGCCGCCCTGTACGGTTCCAGAGGTAAGGACGGAGCCATTCTGATCACCACCAAACTGGCAGACAAGGAAGGACTGACCGTAAAGGCAGGACTTTCCAGCATGGTAACAGCCGGATTTACCGTATTCCCGGAAACACAAACAGAATTCGGTTCCGGTTCTAACGGACAGTACGCATTCTGGGATGGTGCCGACGGCGGTATCTCCGACGGTGACATGACCTGGGGCCCCCGTTTCGAAGGACAAAAGATCGCACAGTGGAACAGTCCCATCCGCAACAAGGAAACCGGAGAGGTGATTCCCTGGTGGGGAGATGTCAGCGGCACAATTTATGATGACCAGTCCAAATATGAGCGTGTTCCTATCACCTGGGAAGCGCATGACAACCTGAAAGACTTCCTTCAGACCGGAATCATCACCAAGGCTACTTTCTCGGTTGCCAGCAAGAGCAAAAAGGCCAACTACAACTTCAACGGTGACTTTTCTCATCAGAAAGGTCAGGTACCCAATACAGCAGTATACACCGGAGGCCTGAACTTCAACAGCATGTACAACTTGAGTGATGCCGTCACTCTGTCAGCCAACCTTTCTTATAATAAAGTCTATTCACCCAACTATCCGCGCTACGGATATGGACCGAAAAACCACATGTACACCATTCTGCTGTGGATGGGTAACGATGTCAACGGAAAAGAACTGGCCGCCCACCACTGGCGTCCGGACGCAGAAGGCGAACGGCAGGCCAACTACAACTATGCCTGGTATAACAACCCGTATTTCGCCACTTACGAACTGACTCAGGTACACGACCGTAATGTAACCAACGGTCAGGTAAAACTGAACTGGGACATCATGCCGGGACTGAGCATACAGGGTCGTGCAGCAGGACGTCTGGAAGATACCTTCGAAGACATGAAATCACCGAAATCCTACATGAACTACGGTGACTCCCGCAACGGTGACTACAAGACCTGGAACACAGACCAGCTGGATATCAATACCGACGTACTGGTAACCTATACCCGTGCCTTCAACAAAAACTTCGCGCTGACCGTCAATGCCGGTTCTTCACTCTACTACCGTCAGATTCGCAGCGAATATCAGGCAACCGACGGACTGATCGTACCGGGTGTATACAACATGGGTAACAGTCTGAATCCTGTTTCAGCAACCAACTCCATGAACGAAAAAGCGATCGAGAGTGTATACGGTTCTGTCAATCTGGATCTGTTCGATGGTGTCTATCTGACTCTGACCGGACGTAACGACTGGTCGTCAACCATCATCAAAGGAAACAATTCCTACTTCTATCCTTCTGTTTCACTGAGTGCGATGCTTGACCAGTATATCAGTCTTCCATCCTGGATGGACTATCTGAAAATAAATGGTGCATGGGCACAGGTATCCAGCGACCTTGATCCGTATTCTTTGTATGCAACCTACTCCAAGGGCATTCTTTACGGAAGTACTCCTTCGGTTACTTACCAGTCAGACCTGCTGAATGCCAATATCCTGCCACAAAAAACGACCTCGTACGAAATCGGTCTTTCAACCTCTTTCCTGCGTAACCGTCTCGGTCTGGATGTTACTTACTATCACATGATCGACAAGAACAGTATCATTCAGCTTCCGATCTCCGTCGCATCAGGTTTCAACAACCGCTATGTCAACGGAAATACCTATACGACCAACGGAGCAGAATTAATTATCACTGCAACTCCGATCCAGAGCAAGAAATTTACCTGGAACCTGTCCACCAACTGGAGTACCAACATCCGCAAGCTGACTGAAATCTACGGAGGTCAGGAGAAATACGGCGATCTGAAGCTCGGTGACCGGGCAGATGCCATGTACGCTACCGAATGGGAAAAGACTCCCGACGGCCAGCTGATCCTCGACAGCAACGGTATGCCTACCCAGAGTGCTTTCAAAAGCTACATCGGCAATCAGGATCCGGATGTCCGCTTCGGTTTGCAGAACACTTTCAAGTTCAATCATTTTACAGTAAACGTGGACATGGACGGAGCTATCGGAGGTACATTGATCTCAACTACAACCCAGAAAATGTGGTGGGGCGGAAAACATCCGAAATCAACCATGTACCGTCAGGAAGAATATGAAAACGGGGGAAAGCCCATCTATGTTCCGGAAGGTGTCAATATCGTAAGCGGTGAAGTAACCTACGATGTCAACGGAAATATCATCAGCGATACCCGTGTATACAAGAAAAACGAAACAGCAGTCAACATTCAGACCTGGGCACAAAACTACCCGTACCGTGCTGTCGTACGTACCAGCGAAAGCGAGCTGTTCGCCAATACATTCAGCCGCTCTTTCCTGAAACTGAGACGTGTGGCCGTATCTTATGATTTCAGCCATCTGATCCACTCCAACTCCATCAAAGGACTGGAAGTGACTCTCTACGGAAACAACCTGGCCGTACTGAAGAAAACTCCTTATCTGGATCCTGACTTCGGTGCTTCCGACAGCGATCTTCAGGACCCGTCTGCACGATACATCGGTGTAAGCGCCAACATTACTTTCTAACAACCAACTGCTAAATTCACGAACATGAAAAGAAAATCTATCACTTATATTGCCTCCTTATTGCTGGCATCCAGCCTCTGCGCTTCATGCATCGACCTGGAGGAGCTGAACGTAGATCCCAACAATCCGACGACGACCCAGCCGTCACTGCTGCTGACAGGTATTGCCTATACAGCCTTTAATCAGACCAGTTCTGATGCCTGCCACGCTACCAAGCAGCTGATCCTGACTTCCGGAGAAAGTGCCTATCAGGTGTACAAGTGGACACGAGGAGACTTCGACTATTACAATAATCTGCGCGATGTCACCAAAATGATGGAAGTATCCGAAAACGGAAGTGCCTATCAGGCTCTGGCACATTTCTTCCGTGCCAACTACTTCTACCAGCTGACCATGGACTTCGGGGCTATTCCTTACAGTGATGCACTGAAAGGAGAAACCGATGCTGTCTACCAGCCTCAATATGACAGTCAGGAGAAAGTACTGGAAGGGATTCTCAACGAACTGGCAGAAGCGGACAACCTGCTGAAAGACAACAATGAAATCATCAGTGGCGACATTATCTACAATGGTAACCTCCTGCAATGGAGAAAACTGATCAATGCCTATCGCCTGCGCATCCTGATGTCCTTGTCAAACAAAACTCAGGTAGGCAGCATCAATATTCCTGCAACTTTTGCAGAGATTGTCAGCAACTGTCCGCTGATGGAAAGTGCAGCCGACAACGGACAGCTGGTATACCTGGATCAGGCCAGCAACCGCTATCCCTATTTCAACGATAGTGACTTCGGTTCCGGACGTTTCATGGACTCTACTTACGTGGCAGCCTTCGTTACACGCAAAGACCCCCGTCTGTTCGCCATTGCAACCCAGACTCCCAAAGCAGAACAGGAAGGCAAGGCAATCGATGACTTTACAGCATACGATGGAGGTGATCCCGCCGTGCCTTACAGTCTGGTCAACGACAAAGCCACAGCCGGTCTCTGCTCCAAGCCGACCGAACGTTACTATAAAAATGCAACCAACGAACCGATGATCCTGATGGGGTATACCGAACAACAGCTGATCCTGGCCGAAGGAGTTGTCAGAGGATGGATCAACGGCGATGACAAGACATATTACGAATCGGCAGTCAAGGCATCTTTCGAATTCTACCGCACATACGCTACCGATGTAGCTGCTTATCTGAGCGAAGACGCTGCCGAAACTTATCTGCAAGGAAGTGAAGTGGTTTATGATTCCACACTTTCCACTGAACAGAAGATCGAACGGATCGCCATGCAGAAATACCTGCCGACCTTCCTGCAGGGAGGTGTCTGGTTGCCCTATTATGAAGCACTCCGGACCGGATATCCTGATTTCCGCAGAGCTTCCGGTGTACAACTGCCTTACCGGTGGATGTATCCGCAAAGTGAATACAACAACAATGCTGCAAACGTACAGGCAGCTTTGGACAGCCAATTCGGAGGAGGAGACAAAACTACCGACAAACCCTGGTGGTTACAGTAATAATCCTTAAACAAGAAATAATGAAAAAGACTCTGATTTTATTAGCGGCACTGTTATTCTCTACCATGTACACTTCTGCCCGGCGTGTGGTATTCGTCACTGTTGACGGATACCGCTGGCAAGAGTTATTCAGTGGTGCAGATTCTCTGCTGATCGGGAATAATGAACAACTCAAGGCAAATTATTGGAAAACAACAGCCGAAGAACGCAGAAGCCTGCTGATGCCTTTTACCTGGTCAGAAATCGCCCGTAACGGACTGATGATCGGTAACCGCTGGAAAGGTTGCCGCATGCAGGTGAAAAACAAAATGCAGTTTTCTTATCCGGGATACAACGAACTCCTTTGCGGACATCCAGACGATGAACAGATCAATACCAACAATCCGGTATGGAATCCAAATGTTTCCATCCTGGAAATTGCCAACAACACAGACCGTTATAAAGGGAAAGTTCTTATATTTGTAAGTTGGGACCGGTTCATTCACATTTTGAATGAACAACGAAGCCACCTGGAAATAAACACAGGATACCGGCACTCTCTTTCTCCCAATCCGACAGAAAGAGAACGTCTGGTTGAAAAGATGCAGGATGCAGCTCCCAGATTCTGGGAACATGAACGTGCAGATGTGTTTACTCATGAATATGCCATCGAAGCCATGAAAAGCCGGAAACCGGAATTGATTTACATCGGTTACGGAGATATTGACGAACTGGCTCACATGGGTGATTACCGCCTGTATCTGGAAGGTGCACGCACCTTTGATAACTTCCTGAAAGAGATATGGGAGTATATCCAGTCTGATCCCTTTTACAAAGACCAGACCACTCTCATTATTACTTGTGACCACGGACGCGGATGCGGAAAAGTAAAAGCTGATGACTGGCGTGATCATGGAACGAATACAACCGGATCAGGTGAAACCTGGTTCATGGCTATAGGAAAAGACATACCCGCCCTGGGAGAGATATCCGGTGACAGACAGTATTACAACAATCAGGTTGCAGCAACTATTGCCGATTTCCTGCAAATACCTTTTGCACCCAAACACCCACAGGCTGGAAAGAAAATGGAATTCTAATACAAAAACAAGAACCGATGAAAAAGATAATCATGGCTGCCGCACTTCTCTGCATGGGAATATTTGGCATGCAAGCACAGACGCTGAAATTCAACAGCAATAAAAAATTTAAGATCGTCCAGTTTACAGATATACACTGGGTACCTGGGAATCCGGCTTCGGAAGAAGCTGCCAAACGCATGAACGAAGTGCTGGACGCAGAAAAACCGGACCTGGTCATTTATACCGGCGACCTGATCTTTGCCAAACCCGCAGCAGAAGGACTGGACAAAGCACTTGAACCTGCGATATCCCGCCACATCCCGTTTGCTGTCACCTGGGGTAACCATGATGACGAACAGGACATGAACCGCAAGGAATTGTCGGACTACATAGAGAAAAAAGCCGGCTGTCTGAACACACGGACTGAAGGCATCTCCGGAGTCACCAATTTCATCCTGCCCGTCAATGCATCTGCCGGAAACAACGAAGCTGCCGTTCTGTATATATTCGACAGCAACGCCTATTCACCGCTGAAACAAATCAAAGGCTATGACTGGATCAAGGCAGACCAGGTAGAATGGTACCGCAAGGAAAGTGCGGCATTCACTGCCCGCAACAATGGCAAACCGTTGCCGGCACTGGCCTTCTTCCACATTCCTTTCCCGGAATACAATCAGGCAGCCCAAAATGAGAATGCACTGCTGATCGGAACCCGCAAGGAAAAAGCCTGTGCTCCGGCCATCAATACCGGTCTGTATGCTGCCATGCTGAATGCCGGAGACGTGATGGGTACTTTCGTCGGACACGATCATGTCAATGACTATGTAGTCAACTGGAACAACATCCTGCTATGCTACGGACGGTTCACCGGAGGCAAGACAGTTTATCACGACATTCCGGGAGGCAACGGCGCCCGTGTCATTGAACTGACCGAAGGAGAAAGAAGTTTCAAGACCTGGATCCGTCTGAAAGACGGTCAGGTAACCAACCTTGTTACTTATCCGGAAGATTTTGTAAAAGCAGAATAAACACACACTTCTTTTTATCCGGAACAGGGACACGGAACGTTTTCCGTGTCCCTGTTGTTTTTATGAATTGAATGAACAAAAAAATCACTATCTTTGCAGAGGTGAAAGATAGTGACTCAAAACAATAACGATACATATATGGAAAAAAAATTCAAACGAACAACCGTCACATCGGCTCTGCCGTATGCCAACGGACCGGTACACATCGGCCATCTGGCAGGAGTCTATGTCCCGGCTGACATCTACGTACGCTACCTGCGTCTGAAAAAAGAAGATGTGATCTTTATCGGAGGTTCTGATGAACACGGAGTGCCCATCACCATCCGTGCCAAAAAAGAAGGCATTACTCCACAAGACGTAGTAGACCGTTACCATACCCTGATCAGAGACTCATTCAAAGAATTCGGCATCTCTTTTGACGTATACGGACGAACCAGCTCAAAAATCCATCATGACACAGCTTCCGATTTCTTCCGTAAACTGTACGACAAAGGCGAATTCATTGAAAAGACCTCAGAACAATATTACGACGAAGAAGCTCATACCTTCCTGGCTGACCGTTATATCACCGGAGAATGCCCCCGCTGCCACGCAGAAGGTGCATACGGTGACCAGTGCGAAAAATGCGGAAGCACTCTGTCTCCTACCGAACTGATCAATCCCAAAAGTGCCATCAGCGGAAGCAAACCGGTTATGAAGGAAACCAAGCACTGGTATCTGCCGCTTGACAAGCACGAAGGCTGGCTCCGCCAGTGGATTCTGGAAGAACACAAGGAATGGCGTCCGAATGTATACGGACAGTGCAAGAGCTGGCTGGATATGGGTCTGCAGCCCCGCGCCGTGAGCCGTGACCTTGACTGGGGTATTCCTGTCCCGGTAGAAGGTGCTGACGGAAAAGTTCTGTATGTATGGTTCGATGCTCCGATCGGCTATATCTCAAATACCAAGGAACTCCTGCCCGACTCCTGGGAAAAATGGTGGAAAGATCCCGAAACACGCCTGATCCACTTCATCGGAAAAGACAACATCGTATTCCATTGCATCGTCTTCCCGGCCATGCTGAAAGCGGAAGGAAGCTATATCCTGCCGGACAATGTTCCGAGCAACGAATTCCTGAACCTGGAAGGTGACAAGATTTCCACTTCACGCAACTGGGCAGTGTGGTTGCACGAATACCTTCAGGACTTCCCCGGCAAACAGGACGTACTGCGTTACGTACTGACTGCCAACGCTCCGGAAACCAAAGACAACGACTTTACATGGAAAGATTTCCAGGCACGCAACAACAATGAACTGGTAGCCGTTTACGGTAACTTTGTGAACCGTGCTCTGGTACTGACCCACAAATATTTTGACGGCAAAGTGCCTGCCTGCGGTGAACTGACAGACTACGACAAGGAAACACTGAAAGAATTTGCAGATGTAAAGGCTGAGGTGGAAAAACTTCTGGACGTATTCAAGTTCCGCGATGCACAGAAAGAAGCCATGAACCTGGCACGTATCGGAAACAAATACCTTGCTGACACCGAACCGTGGAAACTGGCCAAGACAGACATGGGACGCGTAGCAACCATCCTGAACATCGCACTTCAGCTGGTAGCCAACCTGGCCATCGCCTTCGAACCCTTCCTGCCGTTCAGCAGCGAAAAACTCCGCAAAATGCTGAACATGCAATCTTTCGAATGGGAACAGCTGGGACGTACAGACCTGCTGGAAGCCGGACATGAGCTGAACAAGGCAGAACTGCTGTTCGAAAAGATCGAGGACGATACCATCCAGGCTCAGGTGGACAAGCTGCTGGCTACCAAGAAAGCCAATGAGGAAGCCAATTACAAGGCTAATCCCATCAAGCCGGTCATTCCTTTTGAAGACTTTGAGAAACTGGATATCCGTGTAGGAACCGTACTGGAATGTGAAGTCGTTCCCAAGATGAAGAAACTGCTGAAGTTCAAGATTGCCGACGGCCTGGAAAACCGTACCATTGTAAGCGGTATTGCCCAGCATTATCGTCCGGAAGAACTGATCGGCAAGCAGGTGCTGTTCATCGCCAACCTGGCACCCCGCCAGTTCAAGAACGGCCTGGTCAGCGAAGGCATGATCCTGAGCGCCGAAAACTTCGACGGATCACTGGCTGTAACTTCCGTTCTGAAAGAAGTCAAACCGGGAAGCGAAGTCAAATAAACTCCTTCTCCGGAATTTAACCATACTTTACTCCTTACAGATGGACGCAAGTATTTCCGTATCCGGGACTTGCTCCATCTGTAAGCTGTTTTTAGATCCAAACGAATGCCCGAACACTCACTCAAAGAAAAAACGGCCAAAGGACTGCTCTGGGGAGGTATCAACAACGGAGCCATGCAGGTGCTGAATCTGATTTTCGGCATCATCACCGCACGCATCCTGAACGACAGCGACTACGGAATGGTAGGCATGCTGAGTATTTTCTCACTCATTGCGGGCTCTCTGCAGGAAAGCGGTTTCACAGCCGCCCTCGCCAACAAGCAGGAAGCACGCCATGAAGACTACAACGCCGTCTTCTGGTTCTGCAGCGGACTAAGCCTGTGCCTCTATCTGATTCTGGCAGGCTGCGCTCCCCTGATTGCCGACTTCTATCACAACGAAGCACTGATACCACTGGCCCGCTATTCTTTTCTGGGATTCTTCATTGCCAGTCTCGGCATTCCCCACAGTGCATACCTGTTCCGCAACCTGATGGTCAAACAGAAAGCCCTCTCGTGCATCATCGCTCTGATTGTTTCAGGCTGCGTGGGAGTTACCATGGCCTTGCTGGGCTATTCATACTGGGGTATCGCTACCCAAAGTATCGTCTACGTCAGTGTGATCAATCTCTGCTATCTGCATTTTTCCCCCTGGAGACCGACTCTCCCCGTCAGCTTCAAGCCCCTCCGGAGCATGGTGGGTTTCAGCAGCAAGCTACTTCTGACCAACATTTTCAACCATATCAACAACAATCTGTTTTCCATCATCCTGGGACGGTATTATTCCGAACGGGAAGTAGGACAGTTCAATCAAGCCAACAAATGGAATCTCATGGGACACTCTCTCATCACGGGTATGGTCAGCAGCGTAGCCCTGCCCGTCCTGCGTGAAGTTTCCGACGACAGCGAACGGCAGTGCCACGTATTCCGCAAGATGCTCCGTTTCACAGCATTCATTTCTTTCCCGACCATGCTGGGCCTCTCGCTGGTTGCCCCGGAAATGATTACCCTGACTATCGGCAGCAAATGGTTACCCAGTGCCCGCATCCTGCAGATGCTGGCTGTCGGCGGTGCATTTATTCCCGTCACAAACCTTTATACCAACCTGCTCATCAGCAAAGGAAAATCGAACATTTATCTGTGGAATACAGTCGTGCAGGGAACAACCCAGCTCATCGTCATGTATCTGCTTTATCCCTACGGCATCCAGCAGATGATCCTCGTATATGTCTGCATCAATACAGCCTGGCTGCTGATATGGCACTGGCTGGTATGGCGTGAGATCCGTCTCAGCTTCCTGGCCGCAGCCAGGGATGTTCTGTCATTCGGTCTTATAGCAGGTTTTGTTATGGCAGTGACCGGGCTCGCAACTTCTTTTATCACCAGCCTCTGGTTGCTGTTCCCGGTCAAAATCATACTGGCGGCTTCCCTTTACGGACTGATCATGTGGGTGAGCGGTTCCGTAACTTTCAAGGAAAGCCTGAATTATCTCCTCAAACGCAAAAAAACATCCGCTTCATGAAAACCGTATCCATCGTCATGTGTACCTATAACGGAGAACAGTTTCTCCGTGAGCAGCTGGACTCTATTCTGGTACAAACCTACCCCATCCATGAACTGATCATTCAGGACGACTGCTCCACTGACCATACAGCCGACATCGTCCGCGAATATGCCCGGCAATATCCCTTCATCCGCTTTCATGCCAATATTTCCAACCTGGGATTCAACCGCAATTTTCAGGATGCCTTATCCAAGGCGGAAGGAGATTATATCGCCATTGCCGACCAGGATGATATCTGGTATGAAGAAAAAATCGCCACACAGATGGAAGCCATCGGCGACAACGACCTGTGCGTTTCCGCCTACCACACCGGTACAGTTTACCGCTCCGACCGGAACATGAAGGTTACACATCCTTCCTTTCAGCTGGAATATCTGCTGTTTTATGACAGTACACCGGGACACAGCATGCTGATCCGCAAAGATTTTATCCGGAAAATCTTTCAGGAATGGGACGGACACATCCTGTATGACTGGTGGATTGCCGTCAATGCACATCTGAACCACGGACTGACCTGCGTAGACCAGCCGCTCAACTGGCACCGTCCGCACGAAGGATCGGCCATTCATCAGCTCAACCGGAAATACGGAGCACACATCCGGCAGAATCCTACCTGGGAACCCTACATCTATGGCTTCAGGGATTACCGCCGGCAACAACGGCTAGAAACCTGGCAGTTCTTTTACGGATATATCTGCCGGAAGACAGCCGGACAGCCCCACCTGGCCCTGAGTCACCGCCTGAGCCGACTTCTGACCCGAAAAGATCCGGTCAGCCTGTTCCGGCTCTGCCTGACCTGCATGCTGCATAAACAGACCATTTACTACAATCCCCGGCAGAAAGGCCTGATCAGCTGGGTACGTGCCTTCTTCTATCCCATGATCCGTGCCTACGGCAACACCTACTTCCGGCTATAATCCCGGGCTTTCCGGCGGAAGCCCGGCGGTTTCCACATTCCTGCTCCCAAAGTGCATGTCCTTTCGTTTCTTTGTATTATCTTTGTAAACTAGAAAACTACATGTACGGAAAGATGAAAAAAAACATAGCAGTCATATTAGCCGGAGGAGTAGGAAGCCGTCTGGGACTCTCCACACCGAAACAATTCTTCAAAGTAGCCGGCAAGATGGTGGTCGAACATACCGTGGAAGCCTTTGAGCGCAACAGCCACATTGACGAAATCGCCATCGTTTCCAACCCTTTCTACATTGCTGAATTTGAGAACATGACCATCCGCAACGGCTGGAAAAAAGTCAAGAAGATTCTGCAGGGAGGAAAGGAACGCTATCATTCCAGTCTGTCAGCCATCGAATCGTATGCCGGAACGGAATGCAATCTGATCTTCCACGACGCCGTACGCCCTCTGGTCAGCCAGCGTATCATCAACGATGTGGTGACGGCACTGGATACCTATCAGGCCATCGACGTAGCCCTTCCGTCGGCCGATACCATTATTGAAGTGGAAGGGGACTTCATCTGCCAGATCCCGGACCGTTCCCGGCTGAGACGCGGCCAGACCCCGCAGGCATTCGATCTGGAAACAATCCGGAAAGCTTACGAAATCGCATTGAAAGACCCGAACTTCAAGGTGACGGACGACTGCGGTGTTGTCCGGAAATACTTGCCTGAAGTTCCCATTTATGTGGTACTGGGTGAAGAAAGCAATATGAAACTGACCTACAAGGAAGACACTTACCTGCTCGACAAATTCTTCCAGCTGCGCAAAAGTGAACTGAATCACGAAGACGGCAGCAGAGAAAACTTCCAGGGAAAAGTAGCTGTCCTTTTCGGAGGAAGCTACGGAATCGGAGCAGAAACCGCCGATCTGCTGGAACAGAAAGGAGCCAAGGTTTATCGCTTCTCACGCAGCCTCAACCGGGTGGATGTAGGAAACCGTCAGGAAGTGGCCGAAGCCCTGCGCAGCGTCTTTGAACAGGAAAAACGGATTGACTTCGTAGTCAATACAGCAGGCATTCTCAACAAAGAACCGCTGATCACGACTGACTACGAAACCATTACCCGGGCCGTACAGACCAATTACATGGGAACCGTGAATGTGGCTTTGGAAGCCTTCCCTTACCTGAAAGAAAGCAAGGGCAAGCTGATCTTCTTCACCTCCAGTTCCTATACACGGGGAAGAGCTTTCTACAGCATTTATTCTTCTACCAAAGCTGCCATTGTCAACTTCGTACAGGCCATCGCACAGGAATGGGACAGTTTCGGCATCCGCATCAACTGTATCAACCCTGAACGTACCAAAACACCGATGCGCGTACATAATTTCGGAATTGAACCGGAAAATACCTTGCTTTCAGCCCGGCAAGTGGCCGAAGCAACCCTGCTGACCCTGGCATCCGATTATACCGGACAAGTCATTGACGTCAAACGAGACCACACGTTATGAGAAATTCTTATTTCGACCGCTACCTGAAGCAGAACCTGAGAACCTGCCAGCTGAAGCAACTCTCCATTCTGGAAGAGACAGACCGCATCTGCCGCAAGCACAACATTCCTTACTGGCTTGACGGAGGCAGCCTGCTGGGAGCCATGCGCCACGGAGGATTCATCCCCTGGGACGATGACATTGACATTGCCATGCGCAAGGAAGATCTGGAACGCTTCATCGCCGTAGCCCCTTCGGAACTGCGGCCGGGACTCTTCATGCAGACTCCGGAAAGCGATCCCGAACATACAGATCCCATCTATAAGATCCGAGATCTGAATTCACTGTATCTGGAAAGCGGAGACAACCTTCAGGCAAATTATCAGAAAGGGCTGTATATCGATATCTTTCCGTTCATCGATTATCCCAGTCTACCGAAAAAATGGGTAAAGAAACTGAGCAAAGGTATCTCTACCAGCTACTCCATTCTGCATAAAGCGCATTATTATTCCCTGCGCTCTTTCGTCGAGTTCTTCTGGTTCGGTGCGAAATATCATCTGTCCCGCGCAATATGGAGCATACTTTCGGCCATTTATCCCAAAGACACCTACCTGTCGAATGTCCTGATCAACAACGGATACGGCATCATGCACCGCAAAGACTCCGTGTTCCCGCTCGGAGAAATCGAATTTGAAGGCAAGCGCTTCAGTGCTCCCTGCAATCCGGATGCCTATCTGAAGGATCTGTACAGAAACTACATGGATATCCCGCCGGAAAACAAGCGGAAGATTCATGCCATTTACCTCCATCCGGAACTGATCCGGGAACAACAACCCTAAACATACAGCCGTTATGAAACCAGCACTTGTAGATGTAGCCGTTCTTATCCTGTTCTTCAACCGCCCCAGACAGCTGGCGCAGGTGTTCGAACAAGTCAAAAAGGCACGCCCGTCGCGTCTTTTCCTCTATCAGGACGGCCCGCGCGGAGAAAAAGACCTGCCGGGCATTGAAGCCTGCCGCCAGGTAGTAGCCGACATTGACTGGGAATGCGAAGTTCACCAGCTCTACCAGGAAAAGAACTACGGCTGCGATCCTTCGGAATATATTTCCCAGAAATGGGCTTTCTCGCACGCAGACAAATGCATTGTGCTGGAAGACGACGATGTCCCGTCAGTCAGTTTCTTCCGCTTCTGCAAAGAAATGCTGGACCGTTACGAGAACGATACCCGCATCAGCATGATTGCCGGATTCAACAACGAAGAAATTACCCCCGATGTTCCCTATGACTACTTTTTCGCCACAACCTTCTCCATCTGGGGATGGGCCAGCTGGAAACGGGTTGTCGATCAGTGGGACGAACATTACACCTTCCTCGACGACACGTTCAACATGCAGCAACTAAAAAACCTCATCCGGGAACGGAAATACCGGAACGATTTCATCTACATGTGCCAGCGTCACCGGGAACACGGAAAAGCCTACTACGAAACCATTTTCCATGCTTCCATCCTGTTCAATTCCGGACTGAGCATCGTTCCGACACGCAACCTGATCAATAACCTGGGAGCAACCGCAGACTCCGTACATTTCGGAGGCTCGCTCCGCACCCTGCCCCGCGGCTACCGGCGCATCTTCACCATGAAACGCTATGAGCTGGAATTCCCGCTCAAGCATCCGCGTTATGTCATCGAACATACGGCCTATAAGGAAAGCGTGTACCGCATCATGGGATGGAGACACCCCTGGATCAAAATCGGCCGCTCGTTTGAAGAACTCTTCCTCAACCTGCGCTACGGCAACTTCCGTATCATCGGACAAGCCATCGTAAACCGGGTCAACAAATGGCTCGGGAGAAACAAATGCAACTAAGCTTTCAGCTCTTTACACCTAAACGACTCATATGGAGAAACCCAATAATAAATCTCTGAATATCTATTTCTATCATACCCGTCTCACCCGCGAGAGCTACGAAGAATGGAAACAGTTCCGCTTCCCGGGGCATATCTTATACGGACTTCCGCTATTGGAAACTCATGGCATTCATTCCATAATGCACCGTTACAAGTACTTCCCCAAACGCTGGCAACTCACATTCTATGCCACCAAAGAAATCTTATGCTGCAAAGAACAATATGACATATTGTATGGCACATCATTCCGAGGACTGGAACTGATTATTTTCCTTCATGCATTAGGGCTATACAGGAAACGCATCGTTGTATGGCATCATCAGGCATTGCGAAACTCGGCAAACAAATGGCGTGAACGTATCTCCAACTTTTTCTATCGTGGCATAGATCACATGTTCTTTTTCAGCCGGAAACTGATTCAAGACTCTATCGCTACCCATAAAACCTCTGAAAAGAAGTTTCAACTGATACACTGGGGGCCAGACCTGAAGTTCTACGACCATCTGCTGCAAGAACTTCCATCCAATAGACAGCCGGAAGGATACATCTCTACAGGCAAAGAAAACCGGGATATCCTGACATTGATCAAAGCGTTTGCCCAAACCCATTCTTCCCTCAATGTCTATATATCGGAAACCTGTGGAAATATCAATTACAAGAAGCTGCTGGAAGGAATCTATATCCCGTCAAACATACAACTTCATTTCACGGAAGGAGTTATTCCATACCTACTTGCCCAAAAGGTTGCCGGCTGCCGGTTTATCGTCATCTGCTGTCTGGAATTTCCTTACACCGTAGGTTTGACAACACTGGTAGAAGCACTCGCCCTCGGCATGCCGATTATTTGTTCCCGCAACCCCTATTTTGAAATAGACATAGACAAAGAAAAAGTGGGTATCAGCATTCCCTATGGTGATGTAGAAGGCTGGACAAACGCCATCAATTATCTGGAAACACATCCGGAAGAAGCCGCCGAAATGGGTCGGAACGCACGCAAGCTGGCGGAAGAACGGTTTAATCTGGAAATATTCAGCAAAGAGATAGCCGAAAGCCTCTTTGAACAAGCAGAAAAATAATGGCAAACACTATATGTTAAAGCAAAAACTCCTAACTTTGCAGACATCAAACAGAGATTCCGAACATGAGAGTACTTATCATCAATACAGCAGAACGAATCGGCGGGGCGGCCATTGCGGCCAGCCGACTGATGGACGCATTGAGAAACAACGGTATCAAGGCTAAAATGCTGGTCCGCAACAAGCAAACCGAACGCGTCACTGTCGTTTCGCTCAAGAAATCATGGTGGAGAATCTGGCAGTTCCTCTGGGAACGCCTCGTGATCCTGACAGCCAACCGCTTCAGCAAACACAATCTCTTTGCCGTTGACATTGCCAATACCGGGACGGATATCACTTCCCTTCCCGAATTCCGGCAGGCTGACGTGATTCATCTGCACTGGATCAACCAGGGTATGCTCTCACTGACAGATATACGCAAGATTCTGGAATCAGGCAAACCTGTCGTATGGACGCTGCATGACATGTGGCCCTTTACCGGCATCTGTCACTATGCAGGCAACTGCGACAAATACAAAACCCAGTGCCAGCAATGCGAGCAATTGCTTCACCCGCACCGGAAAGACCTGTCCGCACGCGTATTCCATAAGAAACAGAAACTCTTCGCACACTCACATATTACGTTTGTGGCCTGCAGCCGGTGGCTGGAAGCGATGGCACGCGAAAGTTCCCTGCTCACGGGACACACCATTACCAATATTCCCAATGCCATCAACACCAATCTGTTCCGTCCGCGCCCCAAGACAACTGCCCGTGAACGCCTTCATCTGCCTGCCGACAAGAAACTGCTGCTGTTTGGCTCCATGAAGATCACTGACGAACGGAAAGGAATCGCCTACCTCATCGAAGCCTGTCAGCTGCTGGCACAGAAAGAACCCGAATTCAGCCGCCAGCTGGGAGTCGTCGTGCTGGGAAGCCGTTCCGAACAATGTGCATCCCTGTTCCCCTTCCCTATCTACAACATGAATTATGTGAGCAACGAAAAGGAACTGGTGGACATTTACAACGCAGTCGACCTTTACGTGACTCCCTCCCTGCAGGACAACCTGCCGAACACCATTGTGGAAGCTATGGCCTGCGGTATTCCCTGCGTAGGATTCAATGTGGGCGGTATTCCGCAAATGATCGACCACCTGCACAACGGCTATGTCGCCCGATACAAATCGGCTGAAGATCTGGCCAACGGTATCCGCTGGGCCCTCACAGAAGGAGACTACGAAACCCTCAGTGCCGAAGCCAACCGGAAGGCCCTGAACACCTATTCCGAAACAACCGTAGCCCAACAATACATCAAGATTTATAATCAGATAACCGGAAGCAATGCATAACCACGTTCATCCCAAGTTCTCCATCATCACCGTGACGTACAACGCCGGTGCCGTGCTGGAAGACACCATCCAGAGTGTCATTACCCAGACCTACCGGAATGTGGAATACATCATTGTAGACGGAGGTTCCAAAGACCACACTCTGGACATCATCAACCGTTACCGCGAGCACATCCATACCCTGGTCAGCGAACCGGACAAAGGCCTGTATGATGCCATGAACAAGGGAATCCGCCTGGCTACGGGCGACTATCTCTGTTTCCTCAATGCCGGCGATGAACTTCACGAAGACGATACCCTGCAACTGATGGTACACTCCATCACCGGAACCGAGCTTCCCGATGTACTCTACGGCGAAACGGCCATTGTAGACGAAGAAGGACATTTCCTCCGCATGCGGCGCCTATCCGCTCCCGAAGACCTGAACTGGAAAAGCTTCAAGGACGGAATGCTCGTGTGCCACCAGGCCTTTTTCCCCCGCCGGGAACTGGCCGAACCCTACGATCTGCGCTACCGGTTCTCTGCCGATTTCGACTGGTGCATCCGCATCATGAAAAAAAGCCATACGCTTCACAATACCCATCTCACCCTGATCGACTACCTGAACGAAGGCATGACCACCCGCAATCACCGCGCTTCCCTTCACGAACGGTTCCGCATCATGTGCCGTCACTACGGCTATCTGTCCACTCTTGCGCGCCATGCGTGGTTTGCCCTGCGCCTGTTGCTCAAGAAGTGACTCATCACACGGTTTCGTCTTCCTGACAGCTCCGCAGGTAATTCTTGGGCGACTGTCCCGTCACCTGCCGGAACACACGGTTGAAATGATTCGGATTATTAAAGCCCACGGCATAGGCTATCTCCTGCATCGTCCTTCCACCATCCGTCATCAGTTCAATGGCCCGCATAATCCGCAGGCGGTTCACATAGCTGCTGAAATGGATGTTCGACTCCTGAAACAGACGGCTGAGATTACGCGTCGACAGGTTATACCGCAGTGCAACCTCGTCCATCCGCAGTTCCTCCTGCACATGATCCGTAATATATCTCAGGATAGGATAAAGCCTGGAATCGTCCGGAATCACCAGCGACTTGAGCAGCAACTCCTTTCCCGGAGACATCTGCGGAAGCAGATTGAAAAAGCCCAGTGCAAAATGATATAAGTCCGGCTGTTCCTGCTTCCCGATCATCTTCCCCTTCGAAGCAATAAACTTCAGGTTCTCCCCGATCAGCCGGTTGGCCGTATAGATAGCAAACTCCCCCTTCGGGTCATCCTTTCCTTCCGGTTTCAGACTGACATAAAAAATTACCATCGAAACCTGACGGCTGTTGCTCGACAGCTTATGCTCCGCCCCCTGAGGAATCCATGCAATATGCTTTTCCGGAACAAAATAACTCTCCGAACCGATCTCCACATGCAACGTTCCTGCCAGCGTATAAATAATCTGACATTTTCCGTGTACATGTCCCGGCAAGTTCACTTCCTCCCAGCCGGTCTTCTTGATGAGAATCACCTCCTCAGCCGACTGATTGATTATTCCGATATACTCTCGCTGTTCCGCATTCATCCTCGTTCAGACTCTTTTCCAATCCTATCTTATGTTCTTAAATCCCTACAAATTTATAACCTTATTCTGAGAAATCAAAGTCCCCTCTTTCATCTCCGCCTAAAGGCTTCCGCCCGTTGAAAAAACGTGCCCGGCTTTTCAAAAAAGACTTCGGGCTTTGCAGTCAGACGCCGAAATGTTTTGATGAAAAGCCCGAAACATTTTTAGCAAGAAAAAACCACACTGCAGGAAGCAGTGTGGTTCTCAACCAAAAAATGTTTATTGTAAAAAAATAAGCACCCCTCCGCTACGCTAAGCGAAGGGCAGGAATTCGCTTCACAGCGAATATTTCTTCATAAAACTTGAACTCTCTCACTATAGAAACTCTATATTCTTCTTTATATAAAATACCTACTAATAGAATTTCGTATTATCAATAGAAGGGTCATTATCCCCTATCTGTGAATCTGGAATATAAACTGCACGTATACGGAATATCTTATCCCGCTTAGCATAACCACCTTTTCCTTCTGTCCATTCACCTTTCCCATCCCCTATAGCAGGATAACTCTTTACATAATATTCCCCCCATTCTCGCTCACAAAATTGTGGGTCATAAGGAGTATCCCATTTCCCATCAGGATTTTTTGCATAAGGTTTATTTGCCTCACTTGTAGCATGCTCATACTTTCCACTACTTTGCAAAATAGACATAGTTGCACGTGCATAGTTAGGATGCTCGCCCGTCCAAGTTATATGTTCAGGATCAATCTTTCCCGTATAATTTCCTAACTTATCTTCATATGCACCATATGGACCAGGATTAGACCCCCAATACCAATTACTTTGGAATTCTTTATAAGTTCCATAATATTTGTCCATTGCATGCTCTATTTCACGGATACTTGGATGATACCAGTTACACTTATCTACACGATGAGTATCAGGATTACGTTTATTTTTATTATAACAATACTCTGTTGCACCACGTGGCTTATCATTCAGCGTCATTTCCCATTCAGAAGAAGAAGAAGAAGGTTGCTCTCTAAATTTCTTCATAATAGTCATCGTATTACGCCATCCATAAGGCATAAACTCATTTCCATCAGTTTTATTCAAGCCAGTAATTATGCCCTTAAATCCCCACTCTAAGCCATCATAGGTTTGCTCAAATTTATCTTTTCCATCAAAATAATTCAAGTATTCTTCATATTCTTCTACATAATACCAATACAACTTATCACCACTTGCATCAGTAAGTTGTACAGCCCTCATACCAGCTTGCCATATAGGAATATCACGCGTATAAGTCTGCGTTCCACTTTCTCCTTCCGGACGAGTATAAGTTACACGCAGTATCGCTTTACGTAATGGTACATCTTGTCCAATACGTGCCTGAGAACTATTCGGCACATTTTCATCAATATAAAAATAAATACGTTCTTCGTAGGCAGATTTTACACTTTGACTTATAATTTCATAAGACTTTGAATTGTCCTGTCCGTTTAATTCATCCAGCAAAGATGTCGTAAAATATTTTCTCTTTCCATCTCCCGATTGGGTTGCTCTCGGGGTGCTAGAATCATAAATATTATATAAACCAGAGTTACTATTTTTTATAGCAACAGATTTCGGCTCCATACGTATCCATTCTGGAGGATTTTGTGTATTACCATTTTCATCAGCAATTTCCACCTTGACAGATCCACCTTCATAAATAAAAACATCCATTGGAGTGACATTAAAGTGAGCATCATGCTGACGTTCACGTAACATCTCTATAAAATACGGATTGGCTTTTGTATCAATATTTACACGTGTATCCAATAATGCTTCAGTTTCTTCATTATTTACTGTAATTCCTTTAACGACAATATTATTTTTATATTGACAGTTAGATTTAATCGTAAAATCATTTATCGGATTTCCACCAGGGTACAATGTATAAGTCACCTTATACATATAATCATTATGATTGGTATAAATACCCTCCATTTCTATGTAAGCCGCATCCTTTTTCGCAAGCTTGTTTTTGTAACGCTGCTTTTCAGTATCATCCATAGTCTTATCCGGATAATTATATGGTTCTGCCAAACGCGCATGTTCAAACATATAAATAGAAAACGATTGAGACTCTTTCTCACGGATATAATGCCCTGTAAAATCATCCAAACCTGTCACATTATCTATATCCAACAGTTCAATCTTTCCCTCTCTGGTGTCTGTTTCAGACGTAGAAGTTACAGATTCATCACCAGCAATCATTCCTCCTAACTGCGGAACAGCAGCACCACCCGAAGGAAAGTTATATGCACCAATCCTATTAAAAACCAATGAAGGATATTGATTACTACCTGATTCTTGCATCGGATCCATACTGAAATTAAAGTCCAAACGTGCCATTAATGACTTTAATTGCAAAGTCTCTACACGTACAGTTGTACTGCCATCTCCCTCTGGACTAAAATCAACTTTTTTACTTCCAACCATAGGAAGCCCTTCTTCCGGTAAATTAACGGTAAACTGAGGTAATTTAAAAACAAAGTTTTTGAAATCATTAATGTTTGTTATTTCCTTTGGTTTTCCTGTTGTTTCATCTACTGTAAATGTATTTTTTGGCAGATTGGCCAATACAAATACAGTAGCATCTTTTGCCTCATTGCTTTCAAACATAGTCCGATTAAAGACCATAGTAGAATTACCTTCCTTATAATCATACCCTTGAAAGGCATCACTTCCCTGTGGTTCCAAATAGGTTCCATCAGCTTTAAAAACGAAAACATGTATGTTATTTATTTCTTGTTCTTTAGCTGTTTTAGGATCCGTACCACGAGTATCAGTATGATATACCCCCATATTGGCCGGTAATAATTGCACAGCTACATCACCAGCTTTTAACCCGGCTATATTCATAGCAGATTCATCCAGTTCATTAGTGCAAGCTGTTGCAGCAAAAACAACCCCACATAGAAACATATATTTTCTCCAAATCTCAGTGAATTTCATATTGCTACAATTTAAGTTCATTATTCAAATACAATATCACTATCTCCTCCATCATCCCAATTTCCAGTACTTTCCACTTGAAGATAAATGTCATTTCCTACAATGTTTATATTAAAAACACTACGTACTCCCGGCTCGAATGAAGCATCTTTTAAGTTCATTGATTTTCGAATATTCAGCTCATTTATCTCAATATTCAAATACAAACTCTCATTAAGATCCGCAGTTAATTTTCCATTGCCATCTGGGATAAATAATAAGTCAATCGGATCTCCATCAGCTGTTGCAGAACCATCGGTCGTAATAGATACAGTGGTAGGAATAACTTCTATAATATTTCCATCAGTATCTTTTATTATATTTCCAGCAGGACACTCAAAACCAGCTCCATAAGTAGATATTACATCAAAATAACCACTATATCTATCATCTCCTACATGATAACCGCTCTCCTGCCCTGTAGCTGTTACGGATTTATAGAATTTTTCGCCACCCACATGTAAGCTATTAATTGTAACCTGAGTTTCATTATAATTATTTACTCTAAATTCAAAAGCACAAAACAAATGACGGAACGGCAATCTTACAACCCCATCACTCTTTACATGATCTACACGATAAGCCAACATGAAATCGGGAACATTCTTCCATTCTAACTTAGAACCACTGGCAGAGTTTCCATTATGAGGCATAGTATATGTAATAGTAGGGTTATCCTTCTCATTCTCTCCACTCAAGGTAATAGTTCCCCCTCCATTAGGAATATTACCTTTATTAGTGTAAGAAGAAATTTCCACATAAGGATAATAAGCAAAAAAAGAATAAGTATAACCTTCATTATCCTTAATCCATGGATGAATTCCCCCCACGTTCCCAGTTCCGCTCCATGTATAACTCCAAAGTCCTTCTCCCTTATATGTCAACTTTTGATTATAAAACACATCAGGAGTACAGAATGGTTTTTTGGTATCCCATGGAGAATCACTAATATCAACTCCTTGGTTTTCAGCTTCACAATACCCTAATACTCCTACCATATCATCTTCCTTAAAAGAACCATAACGCAACGCTTCAGATCTCGTTATTGAATAAGGCGAAGTAAAAACAATACCACCATCGAATGTTTCTGTCCCTTGAGGTAAATCATTTTGCGTACATGAAATCATGGACACCAAAAAAGCCAAAGAGAAAACAGAAATTTTAATTCGGACTAATTTATCTATCATAGCAGTAAGCGTTTATCTAATTATTAGTTTCAGTTCCAATATTAATATTTCCACCCGTATTGGTTTCTCCCCAATCAGGTACCGTAAAACCATCAAAAACTATACCCTCAGGTTGAATTGTAAAATTGTATTTATTAATTTTTCCAGCCTCCAGAGCAGTAGTACCTATCTGACTTAGCTCAAATTCTTTTGAATACGATGCTCCCGATATAGTATAAGAAAACTTCAAATTAACGCCTCCAAGAGACTGAGCAGGAATCATAAAACCTGACAGGAAAGAATAAGAACCTCCAGTTATAATTTTAATGGTTTCCGATTTATTCATTTCCCAAGATGTTTTATTCACCTTTGTAAAGTCCCAACTTCCGCGATTGCTTGAATCAAGGAATTTACGTGTAAACTCTCCCCCTTTATAGAAGTTAGAAAGCGTAATACCTGTTACAGTCGCACCATCAGGTAATTGAGCACCCGCTTTTACACTTATTTCTATTTGAGCTTTTTCATGATAGAAATGAAACGCTACAGGCGAGGGTTCTCCTTCCACTACCGGATACGAGATTTCTGAAGATACGGCAGTCATAAGATCTAAATTCGTTTCATCATCTCCTACTGTTATAACAAAGTTACCATCTAAATTAGCTGTAACAGGAGATGGTTCCGTTTCTTTATATCCGGTAACAGCATAGAAGTTATAAGTACCAGTTTGCCAATATTGAGGAGAAGAAGATTTCCATTCACCAGCGTCATTTCGTTCAACCTTAAGTTGTTCAAACTGGAACTCAGTCTTATTATTCATGTTAGCCCATACATAGAAACTTTCTAAGTCGGCAACATCATTAACCGGATTACGTGACAGCGAAGAAACTACAAACTGAATTTCCTTATTCTCATCTGTCTGTCCTTCGAGAATTTCATTATTACTGCACGTTGTCAATAATATCAAAGCAACTGTGCTGAATACACCTTTTATTATTCTCATAACTCTCTGTCTTTGATATTTATTCCAAATCAATATTATTCTCACCCCAAGGCTCTACAATTATAGATTCAAATTCGATTTGCTGTCCTCTAATAATACCTTTCACGTCAATACTCTGATTGCGGGATACCGGAGGTAAATACACATCTTTCGATTTCTCTACATTTCCTATTGTATACTTAATTGTAAGAATATATGCATACTCTAGTCCTCCATCATTCTGCGCATTCTCTGGATAAGCAGGATCGTATGTATCCCCCGTCGAAGCCTTACTTCCATAAGGATTAGGAGCCAAATAAGTTTTTCCTACTTCCTGATATCCATTGACTGAAGTTATCTCTCTAGGAGACGTAATAAATTTATCTTCAGCTGTTTGAGAATTTTGGAAAGTGAGTTCTCCACCATCAAATAACCGGTATTGATCCGGTCCATGTTTAACAATAGCCTCATTTATAGAAACATGGCTATCCCCCTCTTTCTGAAAAAACAAGCGCACCCGCCCGATGATATGCTGGATATTCACGTTCACAGTAACCCATTTGCTGCCAGAAGTGGGTGTCAAATCAACCTCGGTCTGATAACCACCTTTTCCTTCACTATTGTCATTGTTTACCATCGGAGCCAATGTGGGAACTGTATTATCTTCCCATCTTGTAAACGACATTCCGTCCAGATCCTTACGCAGGGTTTCTTCATTCAATCCCCATCCGTCAATATCATTTGCCAGAACATAGAAATAGGCCTTACTTCCGCTCTGCTGCTTGTCGAGCGGCATAGGCAAGGAAATACCTTCGGAGGTGTTCAGATTATCCCGGAACAAATAGCCAATTTTCTTTCCCTGAGCATTGAAAGCATATACCCGCAGGCGGTTTATGTGATCGGCTGGAGCTGTATTCTCTCCGGCACGCGAAGCAGCATTGCTGATAACAAGCTGCACATAGGTATCCATGCTTTCAGCTTCCAATCCTCCTTCCTTGATACAAGAAGAGAAAAGTGCCGCCATCCATAATACTGAATAAATAACTGTTTTTCTCATATTGCCTGTCTTTTAGGATTATTCCCACCCTGGTGTTACATCCTGAATATACCAATCAGGAACCTTAATTGTTACGTCCAGGTTCTTAAATTCAAGAGATATAGGCAAGAAAGCTTCCTGCTTGGTAACATCTATGACATCTGCATTACGCATCAGATAATTATAAAGACTACCTCTAGCAAGCTCTCTACCTGTAGATTTATCAGTAAGTACTAAGGTATGCTCACAGTAATCAGAGCTCAATTCTCCAGTCGTATCATCCATACGGAAAAGAGCCAGATTTTGTGTACGATAGCACTGGTTCTCATTATCATAAATCAGCTCAGGATAAATAGTACCCTTTTCGCTTAAGTTAACTTCATTTTCAAAAGATGTCTGAGCATTCGAATTCTCGAAACTCAGCTGATAGGGAATTCCTGCATCCTGGCGTGAAGCATCCGGAGCCGGAAGTCCGTGAATTTCTACGTCCACCTTCACATGTGAACTGTAAAGAGTAACTGTATCACGATACATTACCCCTTCCTGATCGGGCATTACAAATTCTTTTTCGCCCAAATAATTGTAATCATGATTGGTTACCGGCACATTCGGATCACTCCATGCCGGATCTTGAAGATAAATATTTGCAAAATCTGTTTCAGTAGCATAATTCACCACTTCTGTATGATCATAAGGGTTACCTACTGCTACCACTTTATAACGCTGTCCCGGACGAAGCTTAAATGACGGTACAGCTTCAAATTTAGTTAGTTCGTCCTGATTATATGAGCCGACTCCCAATATATGTCCATTTGAGTCAAAAACATACAGGTCGACCTTGCTCATATACTGGTACAATACGTCCTTATCGCCATCGGCACGATACTGGAAATAGATGGTCACATTATCGCAATCATCAAAATCGTCTTTGATACAACTGCTTGTCAGGACGGATACAAACAGACTTAGTATGATGAGCTGAAGATATTTCATGTTATTTACCTATTTTGTTAAATTGCTTTTCTTTTTGAGAATATTCATCACAGATTCCACGATTCTTCACCAGATTACAGGAAAAGACCGCGCAATCTGTGATGAATGATAAAATATTATTCTTTATTACTGACAGTAATTATTCAAAAGTCGGAGTCAGTGCCTTGATTGTCCAGTCAGCAACAGTAACCTTAACCCGTACACAAATAACTTCGTCCGGATTCCATGGGCCAATGTTTTCTTCACCAAACGCGAGATCTACTTTATAGATTTTACCCGGTTCGTATGTAAAATCAGTATCACCTGTGAAATTGGCAGTTACCGTATGGAAAGCGTTAATATTATTTGTTCCTTTTTCCTGAGCATCCAGATACAGTTTTACATTGAAGTTCTTCAATCCACTCTCGTTAACTTGTGAGGGAATAAACTGATAAACGAATTTTTTATTTGTTGAAGGATTATATACTTCGTCTTTCGAGTCAAGAACAGCTGCATCAGCACTATTGTCAATAGGATCCCATGCCCAATTATAATCTGCACTTGAACTAGTTGCACTCCAAGAATACATTCCTTCACCAGGAGTCTTATTAGCATCTGTCGGTTCCAATACATTTGCCAATGTCATAGGAGTACTAACTGTACCTCCGATTGTAGTTTGGTTATAGTAATTCAACAGACCGATGTATTTCAGAGTAATCTTGTCATACATGGCATCAGCACCATCGTTCAAATCTGTACATTGAATATTACCGATTTCGATACGGGACACTAAGTGGTTTACTGTAACATCAGCCTGTAACATTGTATGAGTTGTTCCCTCATGATTATCAGCATCACCTTCGTCACCACCGGTTACAGTGGTCAATGCATTATCTACTCCATAAAGTGTAACCTCACCGAAAGTCTGCTGAGAAGCGGCTTTAATAACCTGAGTTGTCACATTAGATAAATCTGTGGTACCATCATCAGCAATATTGTCTACAATATTTTTCAATTCAGTATGTTTTGTATAGTTACCGATAACATGAACTTCTCTGACGTGAGAATTGACTTCGTGCATGATGTAACCTGAACCTTTCAATTGCCCCCATTCAGTACTTTGTGAGTTCGCATCAATGGTTGTATGACCAAGAATCTTAGTTCCATCCGAAAGCAGAATGGCTACATCACTCATGGTTGTAAGAACAGTTGTATTATCGTCTCCTGTTGTAGGATCGCCTACACTACGGCTTCCGTCGCTCAAACCATCCAATTTAATAACAATACTGTTATTACCACTGTTATCAACACCAGTAGTCACATCTTCATTAGAGCATGCGAACAAACCCAGGCCCGCAAATGCCAGAAATAAACTCTTTGAAATTTTCATAACAATAAATTTTAAAATTAAACACTTCTATTTTAGTCTCTATTTATTCAGTCATATATTCTGCATATTTCTTCAACTGTGTAAGGTTCTCTCCGGCAGGCGTATATCCTTTGGACTGTGCTGCCGAAAATGCTTTCTCTGCCTGTTCATAGTCACCCAACTTGGAATAGGCAACTCCCTTCAGGTTCAGCAGCTCGCCTGCTTGCGGTGCATTGTCCAGCAAACGGATAGCTTCGTCCGTACGGTCGGCTTCCATCAGAGCCAGTGCCGCATTGTTGACTGCGGTCACATCATTCGGATAAGCCTTGGCTCCGCGCATCAGACAATCCACATATTCCGGACTGCCTTTGCCATAACTGTCGGCTACCTGCTGGATCTCGCTTACGCTCATCAGATCCGGACGGGTCTTGATCATCTGTCTGCCTTCTTCCAGACTGAAATGACGCACATTATATTCCACCCGGTATTCGTTGCGACGGATCGGGCCGTACATTTCATTCAGCAGACGCTGGTAGATTTCAGGCGGCACCAGTCCCTTGATCTGTTCTTCGCAGGCATCCTTGTCGTCACCGCAGTTGTCGATGATGTTCAGCACCTCATCAATCTTCAGCAGTTTGGGATGCTTCTGAACCTCTTCACGCAGGCCTGCCCAGTCTTCACCCTTCCAGTCCACATGGTATACGGAGGGATCAATGCCTTTCAAGTCTTCCTTGATATATTCGGTAAAGGACTTCGCACGGCGTTCGGACAATGTCATGTTATAGTCGAATGAACCTTCGGGAGAAGCGTAACCTGTCACATAGATACCGGTAATGGTCAGGTCGTTGTTGTCCTTGACCAGCAGAATGGACTGGCGGACAGAATCCAGTTCGGCACGGTTGTTCTTGTAATCCGGACGGATATTCGAACTGTTCTGACGGAACTGCACACGGGCACTCCGCGTTTCGGAACGGCGCTTAACGATTTCTTCCTTCGGCTTCATCACAGGGCTGTAATACTCCGGTGTCATTTCGGGCAGGATATCACCTGTCGTTGCGGTTTCATCTCCGTCATCACAAAGGGCGCAGCCGGTAACATAACCCCGCAGCTGGATATTGCCTCCGATCATCCAGCGCTGGAAGGGAACCGAAGCATCATAGGCAAGCACCTGGGAGGAACCGTTTTTTCTGCGGACTGTCACAACGGCATCGGGATTGGCAGAAACACCGTCAAGGGTTTCCATACGCTGCTGCACCTTGTCACGGACTTTTCCGTTGATGACAAAAGGAGGAAGTTCCCGTTCCTGTGTCCCGTCGGCGGAAAGGATAACCGGAACCACGCGGAGCGAATGCTGACGCTTGATGTCCAGTTCATCAAGGCTGACTTCCATCTTCACATTGACCTGACGGTCGGAAGTCTTCACAACCTGACGGTCTGTTATCCGGATCTCACTCAGATAAGTGGTATTCTGGCCAAACACGGAAATTCCGGATGCCAGCAGTATAGCAAGAGAAATAATATGTTTCTTCATCAAACGTTCCTCCATCATTTTATTATGTAAATCAATGAGATGGCCGCCTTAGTCACGCCAAAGTAATTCTTTTTGCCGGAGTCCTGCCATTCGCCGCAGTGAGGACATTTATAGCGGTCGTAATCAGCACGTACATAGCCCACGCCCAGAGCGGCTTCGATGCTCCAGCGCTTGCCCAGCAGCCACTGATAACCATAAACGACACCACCCCCGACATACCAGCCTTCATAGCGGTGCTCCTTCAGGTCGTCAAAGATTCCCAAAGGAAGATCCAGACCGCCCCAGTTATACTGACCGCCCAGCAGGTGGGCACCAAGGAAGTGACCGTTGAAACGTTCACAGAACCAGTAGCGGACTTCCGGCTGTGCCATCCAGTGTTTCCACTTCTTGTTGTCATTAAAGGTCCAACCGTTGTAATTGGCTGACAAATCAACCGTCCATTTAGGAGCCACACCTATTTCTGCACCCAGATTGATGGTGGTCGTCGCGTCATAAAGAAGATTGGTCTTGACTGCCACATCTTGCGCGGACAAAGAAATGCTGACAAGCAGCATTAAGAAGATTAGAATTCGCTTCATGTTTCCCATTTTTAGCATGACATTTTCAACAGGTTTTTCTCCGTTACTTTGTAGGTAACGGCAGCCGCCTTTCTTATTCACTTTTTAACCTTTTATAGAATACTTTATCGACCTGATCTTCGGAAAGGGACATGAAGCATGTTTCCGCAGGGGTTTGCGTCACCTTTGTGGAATGAAGCCTTATGTCCGTACCTGATCCGTCGGAATACCTGTCCTCTCATAAGGCTCAAAAAGACCGTATTGTTAAAAATTATACTATTCGGTTGTTAAAAATATATTTATGTTTGTTTTTCTTATAAAATTCCCCGACATTTGTCTTTACAAAAATGAAACTCCCGTTACCTACAAAGTAACGGACGCATAACATCTTCTTAAACAAACAGATAAGTAAGAATACTTCTGTTCATTTCATCAATTTTTTCATCCGAATGTTTCATAAAATAAGTCTCTGTCACCTTCACGGATGAGTGCCCCATGGCATTGCTGATCAGCTCCGGCTGGAAGTTCCGGTAATTGGCAACCGTAGCCCAGCTGTGACGGGCCGAATAGCTGCTCAGAGACGGACAGCCTGACACCATGCGTGAGAGTTTCTTCAACTGATAATTGAAACGGCGGAGAGCATTGCCGTACTGACGGTAGCCTTCCTCACCTTCTGCCGTGACAAACGGAAAGAGATAGAAGGAATCGGGGTTCTTGCTTTGCAGACGGGCAATAAGCCGCTGGGCTTCGGGTTCGATGTGAACATTCATCCAGGTACCTGTCTTGCGACGGCGGTACGTCAGCTTGGATTCCTTCAGGTCGCAACGGCGCATGTAGGCGATGTCGACAAAAGGAATCCCCCGCAACATAAAAAGCAGCAGAAACAGGCAACGGGTGTAGTCCAGATCCGGCGAAGAGGATATGGGGGTCTGCAGACTGCGCAGAGTACGTTCACTCAGAGCCCGTTTCACATTGACCCGCGTGCCGGTATAGACCCCGCGGAACAGCCGCGGCTGGAAAGGAGCTTCTCCTTCATCTACGGCCCGGTAATACACGGCCCGGATGACGCGCATGTAGGTGGAAATGGTATTCCAGTTCAGCCCGCGCCCCAAAAGATAGGCCTGGAAAGCCTGAAGCCACAAAGGATTGATTTCCTCAAAGGAAAGAGAACGGTCACCCATGAAATCGGCTATCCGGTTCTGGGTGCTTTGGTAGACATGCAGGGTGCCCATCCGCTCCATGTTACGCAGACGGATGATCACCGAGGACATGAAAACCATGAAGTCTTTTTGTCCTGACTTGTGCATATAAAAAACATTCTTTAGGTTGATAATAAATATTTCCTTACTCACCTTCTTCCGTGTCGGTTTGGCAGAATATGGTAAGCTTATTGCGTAATCTGCAAAATCCGTACCAGACAGAAAGCGTAACTTTGCAAAGTTAAAACAAGGATAACACCATTTTTGTTCCGTCCGCATTCACAGACAGGCCTTTATGCAGCCTGCGGACCGGAAATTCCCGAAAGCGGGAAAACAGGTTTTCGATTCAATAGAGATTAGTATGCAGAGACAAACAGGTATGAGATTATTAGTTGTAAATTGTATTGTTCTTTTATTTTCAAATTTGCCGGCCCAGCCCCTTACGCTAAGCCTGGACGAAATGTTCCGACTGGCTGACCAACACAGCAAGAGCATTCGCCTGCATGACCTGGCGATCAGGGAGGCTGAGCAGGGAGTCAGAATCGCAAAGAATGACCGGCTTCCTTCCATCCAGGCACAGCTGGATCTGAATTACATCGGCGACGGGGTCATGACCGACCGCAACTTCTCAAACGGCATACATGCGGATATGCCGCACTTCGGAAATACATTCGTGCTGAAAGCCTCACAAGTGATTTATGCCGGAGGGGCCATCAACCGGAATATCAACCGCAGCAAACTGCAACAGAAGGAAGCAGAACTGGAGTATGTCCGGAACCGGCAGGATATCCGTTTCATGCTGACCGGATATTATCTGGATCTTTTCCAGCTGAACAATCAGAAACGGGTGTACGAGAATAACATCGCACAGACTCAGCTGCTCGTCAAGGATATGCGGGCATCCTACCGTCAGGGTACTGCTCTGAAGAGTGACATTACCCGCTACGAGCTCCAGTTGCAGAGTCTGGAGCTGCAACTGACTTCTGTCAAAGACAAGATCGACGTGCTGAGTCACCGCCTGGCTACTACGATCGGGCTGGAACCGGATGTAGCCATCCAGCCTGATACAACGGAGCTTTTCCGGCTGACAGTAGAGAAGCGGGATGAAGCTGAATGGATCCGGGAGATACCGCTGACGCCATCAGTCAGACTGGCCGACGTAAAGATTGAGCAGGAAAAGAACCGGATTGAACTTCTCCGTGCCGAGAAACGGCCACGCATCAGCCTGCACGCCGCCAATGATCTCAACGGACCGATCCTGATCGAAGTTCCTCCTTTGAACAACAACTTCAGCTACTGGTATGCAGGAGTAGGCATTTCCTACAATCTGGATGCGCTGTTCAAGAACGGAAAGAAACTGAAACAGGCACGGTTGTCTGCCCTGAAAATGGAAGAGGCACGCAAACTGGCCGTGGAAGAAACCGGCAACTCCATCCATGAAGCTTACGTCAATCTGAATGAAGCGTATATCCGTCTGCGCACACAGAAAAAAAGTGTACAGCTGGCTCACGAAAACTTTAACATTGTCCGGCAGCGATATGTAAACGGACTCGCACTGATTACGGATATGCTGGATGCCAGCAATACGCAGCTGGACATGGAACTGCAACTGGCCAATTACCAGATCGGGATCCTGTATCAGTATTACCTGCTCAAGAAGCTGACCGGAAACCTCTGATTTTTCAAACAAGAACTAAACAAACGATAAGTCTATGATAAAAAAACAAGAAAAGAGCCATCCCGAACTTTTTCATCGCACTGATTCTGGTTGGAGGAATCAGCTGGGTATGTGGAAAATTCATTCATCTGGGAAATGTGGAATACACAGACAATGCGCAAGTGAAACAACACCTGAGTCCCATCAATACCCGCGTACAGGGATTTATCAAGAAGATCTATTTCAAAGAATACCAGTTTGTCAAGAAAGGAGATACACTGGTAGTCATTGAGAATACGGAATATCTGCTGAAAGTTGCCCAGGCAGAAGCAGACTATCAGAATGCACTGGCCGGCAAGAGTGCCATGCACACCACCATCAATACCACCCAGAACAATATCTTCGTGACAGAAGCTGCCATCGAAGAGCAGCGGATCCGTCTGGAAAATGCAGAGACGGACTACAAACGTTACGAGGGACTGATGAAAGAAGAAGCGGTGACACCCCAGCAATTCGACCGGGTGCAGACGGAATATGCAGCAGCCAAGGCCCGCTATGAACAGTTGCTCCGGCAGAAACAGTCGTCGGAACTGGTCAAACAGGAGCAGACCCAGCGTCTGGAACAGAATGAATCGGACATCAAACTGGCAGAGGCTGCACTGAATCTGGCCAAGCTGAACCTTTCATACACTGTCATCTGTGCCACAGCCGACGGAGTAACCGGCCGGAAGAATATCCACGAAGGAGAACTGGTGCAGTCGGGACAGACACTGGTCACTCTGGTAGACGGTACGGAAAAATGGGTGATTGCCAATTATAAGGAAACACAGACCACCGACATGAAACAGGGACAGCTGGTAGAAATGAAAGTGGACGCCATTCCCAATGTCGTTTATGAAGGACGGATTGTTTCCATCTCCGATGCCACAGGATCTTTCTATTCACTGATTCCTCAGGACAATTCAGCCGGAAACTTCGTCAAGGTAGAACAGCGTATCCCTGTCCGCATCGAATTTACCGGCAACAACGAACAGAAAAATCTGAACCGTCTGCGGGCCGGTATGAATGTAGAGTGTTACGTCAAGCTATAATATATAAATAAGGTATGTCTGAACAACGTCCGAGAATTTTATATTTCAAGGAATTCATCCCGACCCCGGTCTGTATCCTCCTGTCCCTGTTCTTCGCCATGGTGTTCCAGTTCAACGGAGGAGTATTCCTGCCTACTTCCACCCAGATGTCAAGTGCTTTGGGCTGTCTGAGAGAAGACGGCATGACGGTCATCTTCCCCATCCTGTTCCGGCTCAAGTTCCGCTTCACGACACGGCGCATCTTTCTGACGGTCTGCCCGGTTCTGATTGTCTGCAACCTGATCACCATGCAGTCGCAGAACATTGCCGTCCTGATAGCCACTCATCTGAGTGACTGGGCCAACTGGCAGTACATGCACTGGCTGGTCATCGGTCTGCTGATTGTGGTCTGGTTCTGCGTGTTCTTCCTGACACGTCCCTTCCGCATGGCCAAGAAAATGCCCCTGTACGGAATAGACTGGACCGGTGCCCTGCTGTGGACACTCGTTCTGTTCGCCATTGTCTTTGTCTGCATTTACGGAGAATACTACGACTGGCTGGACAGCCCGCTGATCCGCGGATGCCTGGTAACTGCCGTCGTGGCCACACTGATCAACATCAACCGGATGTGTACATTGCGCCACCCGTATATTGATCCGCAGGTACTGACCTACCGTCATTTCCCGACTATCCTGTTCCTGTTTCTGATGCTGTGTCTTTTTCTCACCACCTCATCCGTCCTGCAGGAAACTTTCATGCGCTCCATTCTGAGATACGACATGCTGAACGCCGTTTCACTGAACTGGTGTGTCTTTGCAGGAATTCTGGCGGGTGCAGGCATTGTCTTCTATCGCCAGGCCGTTCTGCACAAAGGATATAAACTGCTGATCACGGTAGGATTTATTCTGATCGTGGTTTATCAGTATTACATGTATTTCCTGATTCATCCCAACCTGAACATCGAAAGTCTGTATTTCCCTAATTTTCTGAAGGGTATCGGACACGGAGTGCTGTACATCTCACTGACTATCTATATAGCCAAGACAGTTCCGTTCAAGCATTTCTTTCAGGGACTCTGCGTGTTGAGCTTCATCCGTACCAGCATTGCAACGCCGTTGGGTACTGCCATCCTGAACCGGTGGCTGAAATACATGGAACAGGAAAACATCGGTCTGTTAAGCCAGAACATGGACCAGGTGAAAGAATGGGCTCCTGATGTTTCCCTCCGGCAGCTCTACGATGCAGTAAGCCAGCAGACTTTGCTGACCAGTCTGAAAGAACTTTTCGGCGCGGTCTGTATCGTTGGAACCATCTTCCTGATCTTTCTGCTCAGTCAGAAATTCTGGCGGAAACTGCACTCACATGTCCGTCGGACTCCAAGGGCACTCAAGCGACTGAAACCTCTGCAACATGCCAAACTACGCATGTCTCACCATCGGACTTCCCTCTTCTGACAGGGAAGTTCCTGCAACTTTCTCCCCTTTATCCAGTCAATAAATCTGTTTCATGCGGAATAAACAAAAGTTCCACCAGCACGAAACAAAAGTTTCTTCTAGTCGAAACAAAAGTTCCACCAGCATGAAACAGAAGTTTCTTCCAGTCGAAACTGTTGTTTCTTCCAGACAATACTGCAAAATAGTCTGGAGAACGCTAATAAATACATATAAAAGAAGTCACCTTTAACTACATTACAGGATCGTTTTTACCTTATCAAAATCCAGGTATCTCCCTCTGAACTTTTCATAAACCTGAGCGTAATACTCCGGCAATGACTGAATCATCACTTCCACAAAGTCCTCTAATGTTACTGCACCCAACTTATAGGCATACTCCGGTTTCAAATATTCAGTCACGGATTTAATCTCTGCTTCCGTTGACGGATGTTCTTTTGGTGAAAGCACAATAGAATAAGAATTCTCAAAACCTTCAACGATTCTATATCGTTCTGTAAGTAAAAGGTTTCTATAAATCTGTGTCAGTTTGACCTTGCCACTCATTAACAGCTCTTCAAACTCATCTCCAAACAAGCCTGTTTCAAGAAGCAGTTGCTTCTGCTCCTCACAATTTCGAGCTTCGTTCACTCCGAGCACATCCGTATATTTCGTCTCAATAGCGATGATATGCTTACCGCCCTTATCATCCACGAATTTGATATACGCATCCATGGCTGACTTATCTTTCGTGTATTTATCTGCCGGTATCGGTATAAACTCCAAGCCGATTTCTGTCACCTCAGCTATCGGAAGATCCTTGAAAACTGATTTGACAGCAAATGTCACCTGTTCTGGATTCTTTTTTAGAAGTAATATCAGAGGATAGAACAGGTTGAATGCCATCGGCATACTTGAAAGCAAATTATTGAACAGGCGGAAAGCGTCAATAGTTTCTTCTTTTCCCTTGTTTTTTACTCGTTCCTTCGCATACTCAAAAGTTTCCTTCATCAGGAAATTCTTTCCAGAGACCTCACCTCCACAAATCATATTTCCGTACTTCTGTCCAGAATTTTTTGTCGGTCCGATTCCCTCTTCTTCGCCTAATTCCACCCGATACATGGATTGGAGCAGTCTTGCTTTTTTAGTGAAAGCGTTGTCGCTTTCGCACTGGTTACCATATATATCAATCATAAGACTTTTAACCTGTTGGAAGAATTAAATTAGCTCATATTCACTCAGCCTTTGGTCTTATTATTTTCGTACTCTTAAGGCTATTCGTGCATTGTGATATGCTCTATATTTCATATCACAATGCACCTCTGAAAATTTAAATATATTACCTCAATTCTATTAGGCCTGTATTCCCGCTTTATTTCCGCTTCCGCAATTTCCACACAATAGCCAGAACCGCACCCAGAACCAGTACGGCCAGCGCCGTAAAGGCAATGGCTTCCGTCACATGCAGTGACTTCGGATCAAAGCGGAACTCAACAGTATGTTTCCCTGCCGGAACATTCATGGCACGCAGAACGTAATCAGCACGTCCGTGTGAAACTTCTTTTCCGTCCAGATAGGAACGCCAGCCCGGATAATAGATTTCAGAGAAGACAACCAGACCGCCCTGCTCTGAACTGACTTCATAGGTCAGAGCATTAGGTTCATAGGTCTTCAGAGTGATCTGTCTCAAGCTATCAGTTGCAGCAACCGGCTTCAGCACTTCAGCAAACTTCCGGTCTACCACAGCCGTATTTCGCGGATTGATACGGTGCAGTGCATCGATTTCTCCGTTGGCATTGTCCACATATTCCACTTCATCCACAAACCAGGCATTGCCCAATGCGTAAGGATTGAAGACCGGAACCGTTTCTCCTCCCTGCAAAGGGAAAATGAAATAACGGGTATTCAGCATGTTCAGCACCGGAGTCAGATTGGCATCCAGCTTCGTCATGTCTGCTCCTGCTTCGGGGAACTTCTTGAACAGTGAAGTGATTTCACCCTGGATATGTTCCTCAATGATTTCCTGATAACGGCGCAACTTGGCGGCATGATATCCTCCGATGCTCTTATGCCAGTAAGCCGTATTGTTTTCATTGAAGGTATTGACTGACAGGTTCAGTACCCGATAATCCAGTGTCGTATCCTTCAAGATTTCCTTATCGGTTGCGGTCGGCTGACTGAACGGCTGCATTTCCGTTCCTTTGGCCACGAACTGTTCATCATAGAGATAGCGCTTGTTGACACTCCACATATCTGCCAGACAGAGCACTGTCAGGGCTCCCACCAGCAGACCAGCTTTCAGTTTACCGGCACAATAGGCCCACAACAATGCTACGCCAATCAGCACAATGAAGAAACTTCTCCAGGCATCGGCCGTGAAAATAGCCTGACGTACTTCCTCCAGATTGACAAGAATCGGAGCAAGCTGTTCGGCCGGAATGGCATTCTGAAGGGCACTCATCTCCATGCTGGAAACAAAGGAAGAGAAGAAGAAGCCCGGAGCCAGAGCAAACAGCAGGGAAATACCTGCGGTCAGCGCCAGACTGATGTAAAAGGCACGTGCCTGTTCACGCAACAGCTGAGGACGGTTGATAACCTCACGCAAGGCCATGACAGCCAGTAAAGGGATGGTGAATTCAGCAATTACCAGAATGGAAGAAACTGCACGGAACTTGCTGTACATCGGTACGTAATCGATAAAGAAATCGGTCAGCCCCATAAAGTTCTTTCCCCATGACAACAGAATGGAGAACACCGTACCTGCCACCAGAGCCCACTTCATAGGACCACGGACAATAAAAATTCCCAGCAGGAAAAGGAACATGACAAATGCTCCCACATATACCGGTCCGGAAGTGCCCGGCTGTTCTCCCCAGTATTGTCCCAGCTGGCCGTAGAGTCCCATATATTGAGGATCGGCCTTTTTCATTCCAGTCTCATTTTCCGAAAGAGGAACCGACGCACCTCCCTTGACATTCGGAACGAGCAATGAGAAGGTTTCACCGATGCCATAGCTCCACTGGGTGATGTAGCTGCGTTCCAGTCCGCTGTCGGTCTGGTCAGCAGAATTTTCCTTCACCAGTTCGCTTTTGCCTCGCATGGACTCCTTGCTGTATTCATAAGTATGATAAAGATTCGACAGATTGACGCACACTCCTGTCAGTCCTGCTACAATCAATACAGCCGTAGCCTTCAGGAATTGCGGTATCCGTCCTTCACGTTTCGCCTGTACTCCATATGCTATTGCCATAAACAACATGACAAACAGGAAGTAATAGCTCATCTGCGGATGGTTGGCTACAATCTGGAAAGAAGTGAACAAAGCCGTCACAACCGCTCCGGCCAGCAGACGTCCCCGATAAACCAGCACCATACCGGCAATGGTAGGCGGGATATAAGCCAGCGCCATCAGCTTCCAGATATGACCGGCAGCAATGATGATGAAGAAATAGGATGAGAAAGCCCAGAGCACAGCACCCAGAGCGGCCATCCACACCCGGAAGTCAAATGCCCGGAGCAGAATATAAAATCCCAGCAACATGACAAATACATACCATACATAAGTAGGCAGGAACAAATGATATGCCTTGATGATGCCCCCCAGCAAATCTGTTGAGTCATAACTGGGAGCAAGCTGATAGGTAGGCATACCGCCGAAAATGGAGTTCGTCCAGCGGGTACGTTCGCCCGTCCGTTCCTGATACTCCTGCATTTCGTGTCCGGCACCGATTCCCGCAACGGCATCATGCTGAGCCAGAATACGCCCTTCGGTTACAGCCGGAAAAAAGTAAGCAAACGAGATGACGGCAAACAAAAGAATTGCCACCACGTCGGGAAGTAATTTCCTGAACTGATTCATAATGAACAGATAGTTTATTAGTTAATTCATGTTTTCAGCCGACAAAGATAACACAATACTCCCTGAAAAGTCGTAAATTTGCGGAGTAAATTGATTAATAAGCATGAAAATAGGAATCATTACGGCCATGTCTTCCGAACAGAAACAACTGGCCAACCAACTCGAGAACCCGACGGAACGTAAGGAAGGTCCTTTCACCTATACGGAAGGAACCATCAAAAACAATACCATCATCCTGATGCAGTGCGGCATCGGAAAAGTGAATGCAGCAGCCGGAGCAGTGGAAATGATCCGCAACTTTGCTCCCGACTGTATCATCAGCACCGGTGTGGCAGGAGGCATTGACAGCTGCCTCAACGTGATGGATGTAGTAGTAAGCAGCCGGATCGTGTACCACGACGTGTGGTGCGGCGAAGGTAATGCCTACGGACAGATCCAGGGACTTCCGCTCTACTTTACCGGCAACGAGACTCTCTTCCAGTGTGCAATCAGCCTGGATACGGAAACAGCTATCCACGGAGGACTGATCTGTAGCGGTGACAAGTTCATCACTGACCGCCAGGAACTGGAAACCATCAAGGCGAATTTCCCGGAAGGACTGGCTGTTGATATGGAGTCTGCTTCCATCGCCCAGGTATGCCATCTGTACGAAGTTCCCTTCATCAGCTTCCGCATCATCAGCGATACACCGGGAGCAGAAAAGCATCTGGAACAATACAAGAACTTCTGGGGAGAAATGGCTGACCGCTCGTTCCATGTTACGGAGGCTTTCCTCAAGGCTCTGCCAAACAAACTTTAATTCAAGAATCTTCCATTTTATTTCATTCCTGACCATATGAAAAAGATACCAAGCTTTACCATTGACCATATCCACCTGCTGCGAGGCATTTACGTGTCACGCCAGGATCAGGTAGGAACAGAGACAGTCACTACATTCGATATCCGCATGAAAGAGCCCAACCGCGAACCGGCCCTGAGCCCGTCGGCCATTCATACCATGGAGCATCTGGCTGCCACTTTCCTGCGCAATCATCCCGTATGGGCCGACAAGATTATCTACTGGGGACCGATGGGATGCCTTACCGGAAATTATCTGGTGGTAAAAGGAGATCTGACTTCACGCGACATTCTGCCGCTGATGAAGGAAACTTTCAGCTTCATTGCCGGATACGAAGGCGAAGTTCCCGGAGCCACTCCACGCGACTGCGGAAATTATCTGCTGATGAATCTGCCTATGGCACGCTGGGAAGCCGCCAAATATCTGCATGAAGTTCTGGAGCAGGCCAGCGAAGAAAACCTGACCTATCCTGCTGCGGAAGCTTAAGTTCAGTCGAGGGAGTGTCATAACATTCAAATGGGAATTATGACACTCCCTCGAATCATTATGCACAAAGAAAAAAATTTTTTTGCACATTCAAAAACTATTTATACCTTTGACTAAAGATCATTTAAATCAAGTTTATAACTATTAGAAAAACATGAAAACACATCCGGGAAGCAGCTCTTACTCAGAAAAAAAAGGGGGGGGGAGAAATTTTTCTTTTATTTACCCATGAGAAGAATCTTCTTTTTTATCTTCCTTAGTCTTTACACAGCAACAATCTTTGCAGAAAAATCAGACAGCATCAAAATATGGGGGCATGTATGTGATGCCTTCACCATGCATGGTCTCATAGATGGCGTCCAGGTGGAATTGCTGGACAAAGACAGTGTACTTCTGCAAAGGCAGCAATGGAGCCTGGAAGACCGCACGGAATCATCCTTCACAATGGACGCATTAAGAGGGGGGACATATATCATCCGGGTCAGTCATCCTGAGTATTCTTCACTGACTAAAAAGTTTACCGTCCGCAGCAGCAAACGGGAAAAACGGTATTCCATAGGGCCTCTGAAGCTGCGTCGGCTCCCGATGAATTCACAAGCACTGGACGAAGTGGTTATCAAAGCTACAAAAATCAAGTTCTTTACGCGGGGAGATACCGTTATTTATAACGCCAATGCATTCAATCTGGCAGAAGGCTCCATGCTGGATGCCATGATATCACAGCTGCCCGGAGCCAGACTGGAACGCAACGGACAACTTTTCGTCAATGGGAAGAAGGTGGAAAGCCTGTTGCTCAACGGAAAAGATTTCTTCAAGGGAGACCATTCCGTCCTGCTGGATAATCTGCCCGCTTATACCATAGAAGACATAAAAGTGTACAACCGGCTAAGTGAACTGAGCCAGAGACTGGGACAAAAAGTGGACGACGGAGATCTGGTAATGGATATCAACCTGAAGAAACAATATCAGGTAGGATGGCTGGGTAATGTAGAAGCAGGAGGCGGAACACACGACCGCTGGCTGGGACGCGTATTTCTCACACGTTTCACCCCGCAGTCGCGCGTTTCACTTTATGCTACAGCCAACAACACCCACGAAAACCGTAAACCCGGACAGGACGGGGAATGGCTGCCCAGTGATATCGGAAACGGCACAAGCACTACCGAAAAAGGAGGAATAGACTATACAATAAGTGATAAATACGGACTTTTCGACCTGGAAGGACAACTGAACGCCCAGCATACGGACAACGACAATATAAGCAATCAGGCTACAGAGCATTTCCAGCAAGGGAAAACTACCTTCGGGAGAAACTGGAGTAAAGGGAACTCTCAGACCACAGAACTCTATACCAGACACAGAATGTATTTCAGACTTGGTCCGGAACGAAGCCGGAACAGCATAAACCTTACTGTAACCCCGGAACTGAATTTCTACCGGGCTAACGGAAACAACCGTTACCTGCAAGCTGAATTCAGGCAGGATCCGACAGTCATCGGAAGTGCCGGCTTCCTGCAGGAACAATTACAAAGTCCTGCCATCCAGCATACACTGCTTGACAGCCTGCTGATCAACCGGGTACGCTCGGAACAACTCAGCCATGCAACTAAAATCAACGGAGGAGCCGTTGCCAACCTCAGCCTGTCCGTTCCGTTTACCGGCGGCATACTGGGAATCTCCGCCGGTTTCGATGCAGAACACCTCACGGACGAACGGCATGATCTTTACCGTCTGGACTACTCTTCCAGCGAATCAGCCGCAGCAGACAACCGACGCCGTTATTTCAACTTGCCCTCGGATAAAAAACATGCAATGGCATCCATCGAATACTCCCATGGTTTCGATGAGAAATGGGAATGGATGATTATGCCACACCTGGATTATAATTTCACACAAACCGAACAGGAGAATTCACTCTACCGGCTGGATCTGCTGGAAGACATGGCATCGGCACCGTTAGGTTCGCTCCCATCCACCCGGGAAGCCCTGCTTTCCACACTGGACATCTCCAACAGCTATCTCACGGACAACCGGCTGCACGATGTTACATTGTCGCTGAGAGGGCGCTATGATCATGTGGAAGTCCGCAAGGGAAGACGGTATTCACGCCTGCGGTTTATATGGGACCCACGCATTACCATGCAGTCGGAAGAATGGATTTTTACAGGCGAGGAACAGAGTCAGAGTAGCCGGACAGTATGGTTGCCGGGAATGCGTCTGGAATTGCTCAGGAATACGCCGGGCATGAAACATCAGCTGGAACTGATTGCTGATTATAGCCAGAAAATGCCTTCCATGTTCCAGCTGATGGGTCTCCGGTTTGATTCGGATCCGTTGAACGTAGAACAGGGGAATCCGAATTTACGCCGGACCGGTATCTACACACTCCTCTTCAAGCATTCTTCACGGCCGAAAAATATCGGAATGATAAGTACCCATGTTACTGTCAATATATATCAGAATGCACTTGCCACCGGACAATTCTATAATCCGGAAAACGGAGTACGCACATACTGTCCTCAAAATGTAAACGGGAACTGGAGCACCAACGGATCTGTCTGGTATGTCACTCCCCTTGGAAAGCAAAAACGTTTCAATCTGGAAATGCAGCTGGAAAATCAATATGTACACAGCGTGGATCTCACGTCAAACAATGAAGATGCTTTGATACGCAGTTACGTAAAGACCAATTATCTCAAACTTCCGCTAAGCCTGGAATACAGCCACGACAAATTGCGCGTGGGGGTCAAGGCATCTGCGGCATGGAACCATGCGGCCAGTGAACGGGAGGGATTCCAGAATGTAAATGCTGCAGACATCACATACGGACTGTTCGGACACTGGAATATGCCCTGGGGATTCACCCTCGCCACTGATCTGAACTATTATACCCGATACGGATATTCCAACGAACAGATGAACAGCCGGGACTGGGTATGGAATGCACAGCTTTCAAAGAGTTTCCTGAAAGGTAAGCTGATCCTGACTGCCGTAGGATTTGACCTGTTGGGGCAGCTTTCCAACATTACCTACAGCCTCAACGCTCAGGGAAGCATGGAAACATGGAAGAATGTTATTCCCCGGTACGGAATGCTCCGCATTGCATACCGGTTCAGTAAGAAACCGGAAAAGAAATAAATTATTCAGGGACATTCAACCAATCTGTCCGTCAGATATTCACTGAATGTCCCTGTCTGATCAAATTACTTGTTGCCTTTATAAAACTTCGTCATTTCCTCAATATTCATGGCATTCTGCCTGAAGCGGGGATCTCCCTGTGCACTCTCGAGGGTATATGGCAAGGTCGTAGCTGAGTCGGGCCAGGCAAAACCATACCAGCCTCGCTTGATTCCATCATTCTGATCCAGAAGTGACTTGGCATCATGGCTGGCCCATCCGGAAATACACTGAATTAATTGTGTATGTGGTCTAATGGCATCCTGTATGATTTTAAGATATTTCGCATCCGAATTTTCACTCATCAGCCAGTCTGCCTGCTTGAAGATTCTGCTGCCGGGACGAATCTGAGGATGAGTCAGATCATGGCAGGTAAGCCATACGATACAATCCGGATTCGCTCTCTTGGCCGACTGGTAAATTGTATCCCAGCATCGTTCTGTCGACCTGCGCTTATACTCCAGCACCTGTTCGTCCGTGATATGTTCCTTTCCCGGGAACGGTTCACCAAACAGTTCTTCATAGATCTGGCGCTCGCAAGGCATCCATTTCATTGCTTCAGCAGAATCCCGCGGTGCTGTGAATAAAGCATCAATCATAAAACCATCTATCCCTGTTTTGCTGACAGCTTCATAAATGACATTGCCCAAGTATGTCAGATACTCAGATGTATATACAATATGAAACATTGTCTGATTATCATAAACCTCATCAGGATGCTCCTTCATCCAACGGACATTGGTGCCCGGTGAAAAATACCCCATCACTTTCATTCCTTCACGATGTCCCATATCCACCAGATCCTTCAAGAAATTCGACCGCAGCCCCGGAACCTTAGGGACAATGTCACTGTCATACCATGCATAACCATTATGACTGACACAAAAACTCTGAATCGTATTCACACCATGAGCCTTGTACCATTCAAAATGTTCTTTAGGATCTGCCTGAGAATAGTCCTCAGGTAATGAAAGCCCTGCATAGCCTTTACCGCTCCAGTTAAAATCGATACAAAAAGCCTGTATCGGTTCATCGGCTGGCTTTTGAGCATTCTGATGACTACAAGCCATGAAGAAGCATGCCGCCCCAATAAATCCGAATCGTCTGATAATGTCCATATTCTTTTATTTACTGATTACCGAGAATTCACCAATATTAAACCGTTTCACATCATCTACAATCTGAATGGCCTTGAGAGTTATGAAACGGGTCTTGACGGGAGCAAAACGGACTTCCCGCAATGTAGGAGAATTCTTGATGTTTGAGAATTCACCTTCGGTTACCTTCTTTTGGGATGCCTCTGTTTCTCCCGCCCACACTTCATAACGGTGAATATATCCGGAGGTCCAACGGTTCTGTTCGGGCAGATAAGTAATTCCCGTCAGGGTGTGTTTCTCTCCCATATCAATCGTAGCAGAGCCCGTAGTAAACCAGTCTGCCGTATGAGGATCGCCATCAAAAAGATTACGGCTGTCAGTACCCAGCAGACGGAAACGACGCATAGGAAGATCAAATTTCTGAGTAGCAACCTCACTCTGTTTCTTAAAGTTCTTGTCATAGGCTATTGCCTTGATCTCACCCCGCTTGTTAAACACAAAAGGCTTCGTATATCTGTTCTTGCCCACTTGCGGAACCGAACCATTGGTAGTATAATAGATCTCACTCTCACGGTCATTGGCTGTAAGCACGATACGGTCGTCTGCATCGCGGCGGATAGCCGGTTCTACCATCAGATTGGGTGCAAGAAATGCTTCTACATTGGCAATACACAAAGGTCCCTTGGCCCGCTCAAAGTTTACACGGAGAGCACGGGTTTCGACCGTATTGAAACGAAGAATCCGCTTGTAACCGATGGTTGTTGTCTTCTCTGTAAGTGGCAGAGGAACAAATGTCCCGTCAGATGCCTGATATTCTACTTTGAAGGAAGCAACACGCTGTCCGAGTTCAATATACTCCTGCAGCAACAGACGATTCACTTTCTGAGGTGTATCAAACGCAAACGTAAGTACTCCGGCAGACACACCATCAGGCGTTGCCCAATAGGTATCGGAACGTCCGTCACTGACACGGGAAGCTTCAAACCCCTGCCCGCGCACCTGATCGGCCGTAACCTTGGCATGAACCAGTATATTGTCCTTCAATTCACGCTGAATCGTCTTCCACCATTCAATGGTCCGAACTGAATCAATCGGATGAATACGCCCGTGACGGTCAGGGCAGAAACTCAGAAGGAGATTGGCATTACGTCCCACACTCTGGTAATAGATATCCACCAGCTGGGCTACCGACTTCACCTTATTGTCTTCAGCAGCATGATAATACCATCCGGGACGAACGGATACATCAACCTCACCCGGCATCCACATAGAACCTGTTTCACAGCCTGTGGTCGGAGATACACTTGCAGCGTTCGGATCATCAAGTCCCGGCATCATAGCCCAGTTGGTCTCATCAGCCCAGCCTTCCTCATTACCGATCCAGCGGATATCACCGCATGTTCCGCCGAATATCATTGCTTTCGGAGCAATACCTTTGATGGTTCTCACGGCATTGGGATAATTGTAGTATTCTTCAAGATTGGGAATCGTCCGGTTCTCACGGGCTCCCCCATAATATCCGTCTCCTCCATTAGCACCGTCAAACCAATATTCAAACGTATCAGGATAGCGCTCCATCAGTTCACGGATCTGTTTATGAAAATATTCCACATACTCTTTCTTTCCATACTGAGCGTGATGACGGTCCCAGGGAGAAAGATAAAGTGCAAACTTCATGCCATGCTTCTGACAGGCTTTATGAATATCATCCAGCAAATCACCTTTGCCCTGACGCCACGAGGTATTTTTTACACTGTAATCTGTGTATTTAGAAGGCCACAGACAGAATCCGTCATGATGTTTGGCAACAATAAGCAATCCCTTCATTCCGGATTTTTTACATACTTCCACCCACTGCTCTGCATCAATCTCTCCTCCAATGGGAGCAAAACGCTCAAGAGGTGTATCCCCATATCCCCACTCCAGATCATTAAAAGTACTCATTCCAAAGCAGATCATGGCATATTGTTCCAGGCGCTGCCATTCCATATGTTCAGGACTGGGCAACGGATAAACCGGAGCTGGAGCTGCTACCTGGGCACCAGCACGGCCAGCCATCAGTAAAAGTGCTGCAAGAAATAATTTTCTGGTTCTCATTTTTATTATCTTTTGTTGTTTCTTATCCGACCTTCTTACGCCTGTTTCCGTATCCCAGCCTGTAAGAGTCCGGTGTATTCATTCATAGTATCTGCAAAAATAACCGCTTACAACATTTTGCCTTTGTAAAAAAATGAACTATTATTGTAAAATCTTATCCTTTATCACAAAAAAAGCATATGGTATACTTAAATCAGACATACGAACTGCTCGCCGGCGGATTTCATGCCGGAAACAAATCATGGAACAAGCGGCATACAGAAATAGACAACTGTTTCAAGTTATACCAGCTCACAGAGGGAAATGTACACGTATGCAGCGATCAGGATGATTTTACACTGGAAAAAGGGAAAATGTATTTTATCAACGGAAGCAAACTGAGTAAACAGTATTGTAAAGAATCATTCTCCACTCACTGGATTCACTTTCTTCCCAAGGACCTGATGATTTATCAAGGACTGCTGAATCTGCCAGCCGTTGTAGAAATCGAAACTAACGGTATCTCATTCATCGGCCTGGAACAGCATATCAATATGCTGCTGAACAGTACCAAAATCTCATCTTGGGAATATGTCTTGTCGATCATGCATGTACAGGCTCTGATACAGACCGTGATAACAAGGCTGACGAAGGACTGCGATATCACTGCCACATCTACCAAGATCTACAGACTGGAACCGGCCATGCGCTACATGCACGCAAACTACAAAGACACTATCCATTTAAAGGAACTGGCATGCATGTGCAATGTATCCCCCAATTATTTTCACAAAATATTCAAGCAGACATTTAAAGTCACCCCCACCAACTACATCATCCTGCTCAGGATGAATTCCGCACTGCAATTACTGAAAGACAACGGAGTAACCATAAAGGAGATTGCCTTTGAACTGGGCTTTACCGACAACGCACACTTTTGCAAGACCTTCAAGAAATACTATGGCATTACTCCCGGAGAATATCAGAGAAATCAGAACAATATCTTATTATAATGATAACTGCATAAAAAATCCGGGCCGTCTCCAGTATAATGGAAACGGCCCGGAATTTTGTTCGTTGCAGCAAGTAAAGAATTACTTACGCAGACCCAGTTCCTTAACGATAGAACGATATCTTTCGATATCACGTTCTTTCAGGTAGTTCAGCAACGCACGACGCTTACCTACCAGTGTAGTCAGGGCTCTTTCAGTGCTATAATCTTTTCTGTTGAGCTTCATGTGCTCAGTCAGGTGAGAAATACGGTATGAAAACAATGCTATCTGCGCTTCAGGTGAGCCAGTATCAGTGTTAGACTTTCCGTACTTTCCAAAGATTTCTTGTTTTTTAGCTGCGTCTAAATACATAATTTTGACTTTTTAAAATAGATAAATTTGATTTGCGGTTGCAAAGATAGGTATAATCTTTTAAATGACAAGCCTTTTCAGACTTTTTTTGTAAGTTCCCCGAATAAAAGATCAACGGTCAACTTCATCGGCATGTTCCACAAATGTTGCCAGTGTAATCGGTTCAGCCTGCTCAAAGGCTGCCTTACGTGTCTTGCAGTCTTTACAGATACAGCTACGGCATTTGGACTGTTCGAAAACCGTACAGGGGTCCAGATGAATTGTCAACTGAATCCGGTCAGCATACTTCTTTTCCAGAATCTGCCGGAGATGAGCTCCTTCGTCATGCCCTTTTTCAATGGTATAAAACCAGGGAAGCGTCAGATCACAATCCATATACAGATAGTTACCATACTTGATTACCTTTGCATTATGAATATCAATCCAGTCAGGTGACCGTTTGGCATTCAGCTCAGAAGCCATGTCTTCCAACAAGGCCTCATCAGCCTTATCCAATAAATTGGCAATGGTCTTCCGCAGAATAGATACTCCCGTCACGATTATGATTCCACCGAAAAGGAAAGCAAGGACACTGTCAATCCAGGCAATTCCTGTAAAATACAGAACCAGCAAACCGGCCACCAGACCAATTGTGGAGTAAGTATCCGACTGCAGATGCTTTCCTCCTGCTATCAGTGCCATGGAATTATAACGCTTGCCGATATGTACACTGTACCATCCCATCAGATAATTGAGAAGTCCTGAAAAAGCCACAATGTAAATACCGATATCCAACTTCTGGATACCTGCCGGAAAAAACAGATGAAGTACACCTTCATAAACAATCAGAACACCGGCAAACGTAATCAGAATACCTTCCACTGAAGCCGAAATCTGCTCCATCTTTCCATGACCGAACGGATGACTTTTGTCCTTGGGCTGTGCAGACCAACGGAGACTGTACAGACTGACGGCCCCGGCAAGTACATTCACAATGCTCTCCATGGCGTCGGTCAGAATGCCGACTGAATTGGTCAGCCAATAGGCAGCAAACTTACCTATCAGAATCAGGGATGAAATAAACACGATCCATCCCTGCACTTTTTGCTTGAGTTGTTCTTCGTTCATTCTTCCTTTGTTTTAAAAACGGGCAACAAATTTAATCAATTACTTCGCTGAATGTTCATCCGAAAGGAAGGATTTAAAAGGCTTCTGTGAGATTTGGAACGAATCGAAATAGTTCCTAACTTCGCAGCCGAATTTTAAACTAATACCCAACAGATACACAGAAGCATTACTATGGATCAACCAACAACAAGGAAAAACGCACGCATTGACGTAGCTGACGTATTAAGAGGACTGGCCGTAATGGGTATCATTGTCCTGCATTCCATCGAACATTTCAATTTCGGATCTTATCCGGACACCTCTGCACAAAGTGCCTGGCTGAACTTCACGGACAAAGCAATCTGGGACGGACTGTTCTTCATGTTCGGAGGAAAAGCCTATGCTGTATTCGCTCTGTTATTCGGATTCAGCTTTTTCATCCAAGACAACAATCAACAAATGAAAGGCAAAGATTTCCGTCTACGCTTCTGCTGGCGCCTGGTTCTGCTGTTCCTGTTCGGCAACCTGAATGCTTCATTCTTTACGGCAGAGGTACTGGTTCTCTATTCTTTGGTAGGCTTCATTCTGGTTCCGACCTGCCGCTTATCCGACAAAACCGTCCTGATACTGGCCTGTCTGTTGCTGATCCAGCCTCTCCCCCTCTATTATACCTTACGGGCGACTTTCGATCCCACCTATACACCGCTGACGATTCCAACCCGTGAACTCTGGATGACGACCTACCAGTCACAGATGAACGGAACTTTTCTGGAAACTTTGCGCACCAACCTTTGGGAAGGACAATTAGCCAGCCTGGCATGGGCCTGGGATCACGGACGCGTCTTCCAGACTGCAGCTCTCTTCCTGCTGGGCATGCTTGCCGGACGCCGCCGTCTGTTCCTCCAGGAAGCACTACCCGTATGGAATAAGATCTGTGCTGGTGCCATCATAGCCTTTTTCCCGCTTTATGGAATCAATAATCTGCTTCCCCAGTTCATTGAAAACCGATCCATTCTGGTTCCCCTCTCACTGATTATCAGTTCACTTGCCAATTTTGCTTTCATGCTGATGCTAGTATCCGGTGTCCTGTTCATGTATTACCGTACCCGTATGCAGTCTCTGCTGCGAAAAATCATTCCATACGGCAAAATGAGTCTGACCAACTACATCACCCAGAGTATCATCGGATCTTTCCTCTTTTACCACTGGGGACTGGGACTGCACAGCCATCTCACCATCACGGCCAGCTGCCTGACAGGAATCGTTCTTTTCTTCCTGCAATGGAAATGCTGTGACTGGTGGATGAAGCATCACGACCACGGTCCGCTGGAATATCTGTGGAAACGGGCTACCTGGCTCAGGTAGCCTGAAAAGGCAAAACCCCGGAACAAGCTTATAATAAATTGAAAAAACCATTTGTTCCGCATGAAAAATCAGAGGAAAAATCGTACCTTTGCATCCAAATATATAGGTATAGTATGCAAGATATTAGAAACATTGCCATCATTGCCCACGTTGACCACGGTAAAACAACCCTCGTGGACAAGATGATGCTGGCGGGACACCTGTTCCGCAACGATCAGACCAATGGCGAATTGGTTCTGGATAACAACGATCTGGAGCGTGAAAGAGGTATAACCATTCTTTCAAAAAATGTCTCCATCAATTACAATGGTACTAAAATCAATATCATCGATACTCCGGGGCATGCTGACTTCGGTGGAGAAGTAGAGCGCGTCCTCAACATGGCTGACGGATGTATCCTGTTGGTTGATGCTTTTGAAGGTCCGATGCCACAGACCCGTTTCGTACTCCAGAAAGCACTGCAAATCGGATTGAAACCGATTGTAGTAGTCAACAAGGTTGATAAACCGAACTGCCGTCCGGAAGAAGTCTATGAAATGGTATTCGACCTGATGTTCAGCCTCAATGCGACGGAAGATCAGTTGGATTTCCCGGTACTGTATGGCTCTGCCAAGAATAACTGGATGGGTGAAGACTGGAAAACTCCGACCGGTACCATCACTCCGCTGCTGGATGCCATCGTGAAATACATCCCGGCTCCGAAGCAACTGGAAGGTACTCCGCAGATGCTGATCACCTCACTCGACTATTCATCTTATACCGGACGTATTGCCGTAGGCCGTGTACATCGCGGAACTATCAGTGAAGGCATGAACATCACTCTGGCAAAACGTGACGGAACGCTGGTTAAATCAAAGATCAAGGAAGTACATACATTTGAAGGATTGGGACGCAAGAAAGTAGAATCGGTTTCTTCCGGTGATATTTGTGCCATTATAGGTATCGATGGTTTCGAAATCGGTGATACCATCTGCGACTTTGAAAACCCGGAACCGCTGCCACCGATCGCTATTGATGAACCGACCATGAGCATGCTGTTCACCATCAATGATTCTCCGTTCTTCGGAAAAGAAGGAAAGTATGTGACTTCACGTCACATTCACGACCGCTTGATGAAAGAATTGGACAAGAACCTGGCTCTGCGCGTTCGCAAGACTGAAAATGAAGATGGAAAATGGATTGTTTCCGGACGTGGTGTGCTTCATTTGTCTGTATTGATTGAAACCATGCGTCGTGAAGGCTATGAACTTCAGGTAGGCCAGCCTCAGGTTATCTTTAAGGAAATTGACGGTGTCAAATGTGAACCGATCGAAGAACTGACCATCAGTGTTCCGGAAGAGTTTGCCAGCAAGATGATCGATATGGTAACCCGCCGTAAAGGTGAAATGGTATCCATGGAAACTCAGGGTGACCGTGTAAACATTGAATTCGACATGCCGTCACGCGGTATCATCGGTCTGCGTACAAATGTTCTGACTGCGTCTCAGGGAGAAGCTATCATGGCTCACCGCTTCAAGGAATATCAGCCGTATAAGGGAGAAATTCCTCGCCGTACCAACGGTTCCATGATTGCAATGGAAAGCGGAACAGCTTTTGCCTATGCCATCGACAAACTGCAGGATCGCGGTAAATTCTTTATCTATCCGCAGGACGAAGTGTATGCCGGACAGGTAGTTGGTGAGCATGTTCACGAAAATGACCTGGTGATCAACGTAACCAAATCAAAGAAACTGACCAACATGCGTGCTTCCGGTTCTGATGATAAAGCCCGCATCATCCCGCCGGTTATCTTCTCACTGGAGGAAGCTCTGGAATACATCAAGGAAGATGAATACGTAGAAGTTACTCCGAAGAGCATGCGTATGCGTAAAGTGATTCTGGATGAAACAGAACGTAAACGTGCCAACAAGAACGCATAACACACTGTATATCCTAAATAAAAAAGAAACAGCTTCACGATGTATTGTGAAGCTGTTTCTTTTTTATATTTGAGTCCATTACTGTCCCGTTAAAAATGGAAATTGGTCTTTGAAATAATTGAAATATAGTCTTTTACAAGCATTTTTAGGGCGCGACGATTTGAATTTACTACATTGTAGTCTATAAGATAGACTGCATATGAACAAAAACAAATATGTCTTTGCCCAA